>Ga0105048_10000192_pt1 | contig 85710 bp, 58 predicted proteins | sample MAT05_FD_78382 | JGI IMG/M metagenome (GOLD analysis project Ga0105048, IMG submission 78382) | Freshwater microbial communities from Lake Fryxell liftoff mats and glacier meltwater in Antarctica - MAT-05 | ecosystem: Environmental > Aquatic > Freshwater > Ice > Liftoff microbial mat | place...
ACAACAACAACAACAACAACAACACCAGCGACCTCGAGCGCGTGCGCCACCTCGCAGAAGGCCTCGGACCCAGTGAAGGTGTACTGCTCTACCCGGAGGGCACACGCTTCACGCGGCGAAAGCTCACGCGCTCGCTCGAGCGTTTGCGGGAGGTGGACCCCGCCCGCTACGAGCGCGTCTCGAAGCTCGAGCACGCAATGCCGATTCGCCGCGGCGGCCCGCTCGCAGTCCTCGATGGAGCGCCGGAAGCCGATCTCGTGATCGCGGCGCATCGCGGGCTGGAAGGTTTCGCCGAGCTGCCGGACATTTGGCGAGGAGGCATGGTGGGGCGCCGCCCGGTGCTCCGCTTCTGGCGCATCCCGAGGGCCGACGTGCCCGCCACGGAAGAAGAGCGCATGAATTTTCTGGACGCAGAATGGGCTCGCGTCGATGCGTTCACGCGCGGCGCGGAGGACAAGACGTGAAATATTTGTGCGTGTTCTGCGGTTCGGCGAGCGGCCACGATCGCTATGCGAGTGTGGCCCTGGAGCTGGGGCAAACAATTGCGGGCCGTGGCTTCGGGCTGGTCTACGGTGGCGCCAAGGTCGGGCTGATGGGCACCGTCGCCGACGCCGCGCGGCAGGCTGGCGCTCCCACCATCGGTGTCATACCGGGCTTTCTCGCAGGCAAAGAGATCGCCCACGAAGGCCTGACCGAGCTTCACCGCGTCGAGACGATGCATCAGCGCAAAGCGCTGATGGCCGACAAATCGGACGCCTTCGTGGCCATGCCCGGGGGCCTGGGCACGCTCGATGAGCTGTTCGAGATTCTCACGTGGGCGCAGCTCGGCCTACATCGGAAGCCGGTCATTCTGTTCAACACATTCGGCTTCTTCGACGCGCTGCTGACGTTTCTGGCGCACGCAGAGCACGAAGGTCTGCTGCGAAAAGAGCACCGCGCGGCCCTGCTCGTCGCACAAACCTCTGGTGAGGTGCTGGATATCGCCGCCCTTTAGGTTCGAGCGCGGTGTGCCGCACACCCGTTGAATGCGCCTGCCGTCTTCCATTCCGGCGATCCCGAAGCGCCTCGTGCGCGTGGGAGAAAAGCCGACCAAGCCGGAGCTGATGGCAGTGCGCCCGGAAGCGGGTTTGGCCGCGGTGCGCCTGTTGCCGCAGCGCCGACCGCTGCCGCCCACCCTGCCGCGCGACGAGCCGATGGACTCGCCGCCCGCAAAGCCGCGCGTGAGCGACAGCCTCGTCGACGACGACGACGACGACGACGAAGACATCCCGACAGCGATGCGGGACTGGAACCAGAACTCATCACCACCTCTCGCTCCCGAGCCGAAACGAGCAGCGCTCGTCCGCCTCGACGCCAACTGCGCGGGCATGACGCTGGTCATCCCCGACAGGCAGATGACCTTCGGCCGTGGCCGAGATGCCGACGTGCGTGTCGACGACGAGGGCGTGAGCCGCTTGCACGCCACGATACGACCGACAAAAGACGGCTACGAGGTGTTCGACCTGCAAAGTCGCAATGGCACCGTCGTTGGCGGAAGGCTGATTCGGCAATCGAAGCTCGTCGACGGCGACATCATCCAGCTCGGGCCGCGCGTCTCCTTCCGCTTCAGCTTGATGGGTGAACGCCAGGCCGATGTGATGCGCCAGCTGTTCGAGGCCAGCGTGCGCGACGGTCTCACGGGTGCGTTCAACCGACAACACCTGGAGGACAGGTTGCGAGGCGAGCTGGCCTACGCCGTGCGCCACAAGTCCGAGCTCGGCCTCCTACTCTTGGATATCGACCATTTCAAGCGGGTCAACGACACCTACGGCCATCTCGCTGGCGACGCAGTATTGCGCTTCGTCGCGGGAGCAATCTCGAGCCGTCTGCGCACCGAAGATCTATTCGCGCGCTATGGTGGGGAGGAGTTCGTCGCCGTGCTTCGCGGTATCGATCTCGCGGGCACCGCCCGCGCTGGCGAGCGGCTCCGCAGCGTGCTCTCCGCCAATTGCCCGCACTACGAGGGACACATGATACCGGTGACGGTCAGCATCGGCGCCGCGTCGCTCGCAACCTGCCCCAAACCCACGATCGAGTCGCTCATCGCCACCGCTGATCGCCGCCTCTATGTCGCGAAAAATGGCGGTCGCAACCGGGTCGTCTCGAGCGACCCGGTAGCCGTGGGCTAGAGGAGAGGTGCTGCCTGACGGGCAAATCGAGGGCTTGTGCGCCCCCGCCTGCAACGCCCAGGGTCAATGCAACGACCCTGGGCTCGAGTGCCAGCTCTGCGTCAGCGGCTCGTGTTGCGGCTGCGACGACTGCGTGTCGGCCTGCATCGGCTTTCGCTGAGCGGGTGCTCTGACATGGTTTGAGGGCTCGGCAGCTGGCTGCAACTGCGCCCATTCGCGCTACCATGGAGGCCCATGGAGACGCTCGCCCTCCTCGCAATCGTCTCGCTGTGCGCGTGCAGCGGGGACGTCGTGGTCGATCCGAACGCCGGTGGCGGCGGCACCGGCCCATCGCCCACTGGCTGCGAGGACCATACCGACTGCGGCGCAGGCAAACTCTGCATCTTCGCGACCGGGACCTGCGCCGACGCGTGCGCCATTGACAGCTGTGACGCTTGCGGCGCTGGCAGTGTCTGCAACGATTGCGCGACTTCGAGCTGCCCCGGCTGCCGCGATTGCACTGCAGCCTGCGCCCCGAAGGACGACTACGGCTGCGACGACGACGACCCGTGCGAGTCGCTCTTCACGTGCAACTTTCGCGCGCGCCGCTGCGACCTCAACTGCGGCCCAGAGCTCCCCTGCCCCAGCGGCGACTTCACCTGCGAAGCGTGCGCAACCGGCTCCTGTTGCGGCTGCAAAGACTGTGTGTCGTCTTGCGTCGCCAACTGAGGGCGCTCAGCGCGCCTTCTTCAAGGTGCGACAAGCCGCGAGCGAAGGCTCCAGCAGCGCCTCCGTCTTTTCGCCGCCCATGCTCTGACAAGCGAAGGTGACGCCCCCCACCTTGAGCAGCATGCGGGCATCGGCGCGCACGATGCGAAGCGAGATGCCTTTGGCAGCGATCAGCGCGCCGCCGAGCTTGTCCTTCGACTTCGATTCCTCGATCTGCGCGTCTTCTGGCAGATCGATGCGGAGCGGGAGCTTCTGCGCGGAGAGGAGAACGTCTTGCTGGGTTTGAGCGCTTCCGGCTTCGGCGCTTCCGCGACGGCGCTCGCCGACGAGGGCAGCTCGGCGCTGGGCGCGGCCGGGGTCGGCGCGGCGCTCGTTTCAGGCTTCGCTGCGGTCTCTACAGAGGGTTGGGGCTCGCCCATGAAGAAGGAGCAAGAGGCGCTGAGGCAAAGAAAAGGGACGATCGTTAGATTCTTCATCGGTGAAAACCACGCTTGTTCTCGCAGAAGCTTCCTTCCACCGTGCGTTCTGTGACGTCCAGGTGACGCGATCGCTACAATCGCGTGATGCGCAAGGCTGGCTGGCTTTTCATCACGCTCGGGCTCGCCGGCTGCAGCGACGAAGGAGACGGGGCGGGCGGCAGCGGCGCTGCCGGCAACACGAACGGCAGCTCCAGCAACACCACGTCGTCGATGCAGACGTCGACGGGCTCGACTGCCGGCGGCGGCGGGGCCGGCGCGGCTGGCGGCGGCAACACCGGTGGCTCAGGCGGCTCCGGGTTTCAGCTCGAGGTGCACACCGAGCTCGACCCGAGCCCCGGGCTCATCTTGCGCGTGAACCTGCCGATCGATGCGGCGAGGTGCGCCGCGCTCGGTGAAGGTCGCCCGTGCGACGACCTCGATCTCGACGGCATCACCGACGCGTGGGAAAACGCAGCGCTCGATCGCTTACGCCCGATTCAGCGCTTCGACGAAGACGAATCGCTGGTGAACACCGACCTGGCCGCCGTACTGGGCGACGTCGGCCGGGTCGCGCCCGCAGGCGATCTCGTCCACGTGCTCATCATGCTCGGCTATTCGAAGGACTACGGAAGCTGCGGCGGTTTCAGTGGCCACAATGGCGATTCCGAGCGCGTCGGATTGGAGCTTCAGCGCATCGAGCGCGCCGGCGCCGGCGACGTCCGCGTGAAGCAGGCGTACACGGCAGCGCACGAGGGCACGGCGAACGATCACAGTCGCGTGTTCTCCGGCACCGACGTTGCGCTGCTGGTGCACGACAACGACCCGGCGACAGGCGAGCCGCGCTGGGTCGTGTTCCCCTCCTCCGATAAACACGGCACCTACGCGACCATCGATATCTGCGAAGGCATCAGCTTCGTGCCTTGCTTCGATGAAGACTGCGGCCCCGACAGCGTGCCCGACGCTTCGCTCTACGATCGATTGCCGCCGTTCGTGAATGCCGGTGAAGAGGCGATGCCCCTCGTCACCGACCTGACTGGAGTCGGCTTCCCCGGTGACGATGCGTGGGCTGTGAAAGATTTTTGTGGCGGCTTGGGCGGCACCAGCTGCTCGGACGACGTGCGAAACAAGCTACTGCCGAGCCCTTTTTAGGGCGCTGCAACAATCCGTTGTGCGAAGGGGCGCTTGTTTGCAGCGCCGCGCGAACGCAGAGTGAGCGAGATGTCGGACCGGGCACAGCTCACCAGACGCGAGGGGCTACTTGCTGTCGGGGGCGCTGCGTTGTCGGTCGGCGGCTGTACAACCAACCCCGAGCCTGGCTCCACGGAGAGAGACAAAGTGAGCACCAACGCTGCACGCATGCCTGTCGTCTACCTGCCTCACGGTGGCGGGCCGTGGCCCTTCGTCGAAATGGCCATTGGCGAAAAGTCGGAGCGCGACGAGATGGCTGCTTACCTGCGCGAGCTGGGCACCACGCTGCCGTCTCAGCCGAAAGCGCTGCTGGTGATCTCCGCTCACTGGGAAGAGGCGCTGCCAACGGTGATGACGAACCCGAGCCCGCCGCTTTTGTTCGACTACTACGGCTTCCCAAAGGCGGCGTACGAGCTCACTTGGCCGGCACCCGGCGCCCCAGCGCTTGCCGCGAGAGTGCGCACGCTCTTGAAAAATGCCGGCATCGATTCGGCAGAAGACGGCGCTCGCGGCTTCGACCACGGCACATTCGTGCCATTGAAGCTCAGCTACCCTGCCGCGGACGTGCCGACACTGCAGCTCTCTTTGAAAGCCGGCCTCGACCCCGCCGAACACCTCGCGATCGGCCGCGCGCTTGCCCCGTTACGTGACGAGGGTGTCTTCATCGTCGGCAGCGGCATGAGCTATCACAACATGCGTGGCTTCGGTCCACAGGGCCGAACAGCGTCCGAAGCGTTCGATGAATGGCTCGGCAAGACCATCAGCGCCGACTTGGCCACGCGCGACCGACAGCTCACCGAGTGGGCCAGCGCCCCTGCCGCGCGCGCGTCTCACCCGCGAGAAGAGCACCTCTTGCCGTTGATGGTGATCGCTGGTGCTGCTGGCGCCGATCTCGGCAAGCAGACCTTCGCAGGCAGCTTCGCCGGTGTGCGCTGCTCCGGCTACCAGTTCGGCTGAGGCGCAAAACCGCTGGAGAATCGCCGGCCGCCGTTCCATAGTCGCGCGATGTACTCTTCGCCCACGATCGGGGGCCTCTTGGTCACGGCTGCTCTCCTGGGTTGCGACGCAGAGGGTCAGGCACAGGCTGACACGAAGCACAGCGCCAGCGCCAGCGCCACGCTGGTGGCTGCGCCTGGCAACAACGTGTTCGACCCGGACAACCCGCCCGCCGGCTGGGTCAAATGCCACAAGAATCACTGTCATCATCAGGACGGGCGCGTGGCTTCTTATGCACAAGTGATGCAAGAGGTGGGCGCTACCACGATGGTAGGCGGCGCAGCGCCGGCTGCCGCGCCGCCGGCCCCCTCCGACGTGGCCGCCCCACCTGCAGACGCCGTCAAGACCGAGTCGGGCCTCTTCACGAAGGTGCTCAAGACAGGCTCCGGCACGACGAAGCCAGGGCCCAGCACCAAGGTGACCGTGCACTACACCGGGTGGACGACCGATGGCAAATCGTTCGACAGCTCGATCAGCCGCGGCAAGCCGTCGCAGTTTCCGCTGAATCGAGTGATCCCAGGCTGGACGGAGGGGATGCAGCTGATGGTCGCTGGCGAAGAGCGCCGCTTCTGGATTCCGGAGAGCCTCGCCTACAACGGCAAAGCAGGAAAGCCGGCGGGCATGTTGGTGTTCGACGTCGAGCTCATCGAAGTCCACGACTGAAGTACCTGCGCAGCCCGGCGAAGGCGACGGCGAGCAACGCCGCCGTCATCGCCAGCAGCGCGAACGCCGCGCCGAAGACGCGGCTTGCCACGCCAACCGGTGCAGGCTCGGCGTACGCGAAGCGCGGCATCGCGGCGTAGTCGTCTGCATCGAGGTGGCGGCCAACCTCTGCGCGCTCGTGAAAGAAGGCTTTCAGCTCGGCATGAAAGGCATCGACCTGTACCAAGAAGTGCTGATGCCTGACCGCCCCGCTGCCGGCCACGTCACTCAAGCCCTCATGCAGCAAGAGTGCGGGTGACGCGAAACGCAGCTTGTCGACCAATGCCTGTTGCGCCGCATGTCGCTCTCGAAAGCTTGAGAGCACCGGCTCGACTTGACGCTCGAGATCGGCCTGTGCGGCAATGGCGCGGCGGGCAGTGGCGTCGTCGCTCTGCGGCTTGCCGTGGTCGCCCTCGATTGCAATCGTGCGGCCGCTCGCCTCGCGCGCAGCTTCGCGGGTCGTATTGACGAGCTCGACGCGCGACGGAGGAGGATGCACGGTGTCGACAGCCACGCTGGCGAGCCCTGGCACGACCATCGCGAGGGCGAGCCAGGCGCCGACCAGTGCCAATGCATTTGCTGGTGACGACCGACCCCACGCGTTCACGGCGAGCGAGAGCGCGAACCAGAAGGACGAATAGGCGAGCAGGAGGCCGATCGCCAACAGAAGCGCGACCCCTGCGCCCGGCTCCGCAAGACGCGCCCCCGCGATCAGCGCGCCAGCGACCACCAATGCGACAGTGACGACCGCCAGCAAGCCGGCGCGCAGCGACGCCTTGCCCAGCACGAACGTTCGCAACGAGACCGGCTGAGACAAGACCAGCGCGAGCGTGCCGCGCTCGCGCTCGGCAGAAAGCAGGTCGAAGCTGGTCGCGATGATCACGAGTGGCAGCAAGAACACGAGGACGAACGAGAGATCGAATGGCCCTGATGCGCGCCGGGCCGGGCTCGCCGTGTCGCCCTCCGTCGCATTGGCCAGCCGCGCGCGTGTGGTCAGCGTGAGCGCCTGCGGGAGAATATCGCGCTGCCCGACCGCCAGCGGTGCCAACGGCGCGAGCGGCAACCTGACCACGCGAGGCAACAGCTCCTGGCCGACACTCAAGGGCTTGGTCGGGTTGGCGTTCTGGTCGCGAAGCTGGGCGTCCGCCGCGATTGCGTGCGCGTCGTCGCGTAGCTCGGCAAACCGAAGCGCCTCTGCGCTGGCGGCCGAGACGCTGACCACCCGCTCGGCGCCGACGAATTGACGGCTGCCGATGGCCGCGAAGAGCACCGCCGCGGCAAACGTGCCGATGATCACCCACAGCGATCGCTCGCGCCGCACATTGCGCCACTCGAGCTTGACGACGGCGCCGAACATCAGACGACCTCGACCCGGCGCGCCGCGCGCGCTGCTAGCACCAGCGTGACGAGCAGCCACCCCCCCAGCACGAGCAAGCTCGCCTTCTGCTGCAAGGCGACCTGGGCGAGGGGCGGCTGCGCGTAGGCAAAACGAGGCGCGCGTTCCCAGGTCTCGCGGCCCGCCTTGTATGACCAGGCGTCGTCGCCGGCCCGTTCGGCAAACTCGCGGTTCAACATAGCGATCAGCGACCGACGGTGGCGCTCGGCGGCCTCACTGAAGTGCCGGTGGTGCGCGCCGTCCGTGCCGGCCAGCCCCGAGGAGATGGCTTGCATTGCAACCGGCGGCGCCGAAAGCGATAGCCACGCCATGAACGATTCTTGACGCGCGATCGCGTCGCCTAGCTGTCGATGATGAAAGTCGAGCACCTCATTCTCGAACTGGGCCTCGGCTTGTAGCTCGATACCGCCAAGCAAGGCGGCATCCATCAGCGTCTCGGCGCCCTTGAACCCCTCCCGCTCGAGCATCTCGTCGCTGATCGCACCGATGCGCTCTTCGCGCTTCGGCCCGCCCGGCAACCCCTCCGCCAAGCTCGCGCGAATCGCGCGGCTGATTTCGTTGGGCGCCGGGAGGGGCGAGACCGCAGCGGCAACCTCGGTGAGCGCACGCGGCAATACCAATGCAGTAAGCACCCAGACGCCGAGCAGGGCGACCAAAGCCGAGCGCGACGAAGCCGAGCGAGCCGAGACCCACAGTGTGAGCGCCAAAAACATCACGAAGTACGCGCCATAGCTGACGAGCAACGCAGAGAGCCGACCCACCGGCGCCGAGCCACTGCCCGACGCCACCATCACCAAGGCACCGAGCGCCACGGCTGGCGCCAGCAAGAGCGCGAGCGCGGCGCCGAGCCCCAGCAGCTTGCCGCCGAACAAGGTGGTCATCGGCGTGCCCGAGGTGGCAAGCAGGCGCAGCGTGCCGCGCTCGCGCTCAGCAGTCCAAGCCGAGAAGCCGAGACCGATCACCAAGAGCGGCAGCAACAACTGCAACACGGCGGCAACGCTGAGCCGGCCGACGCGCGCGAGCGAAGTCGCGTCCTCCGCGCCAACGCCCTCTGGAGCGTTGCGCTGATGCGCTTGCAGCTTGATAGAAGCACCCACGAACGGATCGACGCCAGGGTCGATGAACGGTAGCGCCCCGCTGGGCTTGAACACGTAGGTCCCGTAGTGGGCAGCGACGTGCGGGTTTTTCTCGTCTTGCTCGAGAAAATGATGATCCGCCGTCGATTGCGCGGCCTCGCGCTCGGCGCGCAGCGCTGCGCTCTGGCGCAGCCCGAACGCCAGCGACACCATCAAGAGCGCGCCGATCACCAGCGCGACGATCCAGAAGCGACCGTCACGGGTGACCTCGCGCAGCTCCTTCTGCACGAGGCTTTTCAGCACGCCGCGTGAGCCCGAAGCGGCTCGTGAAGCCGGGGCGTCAGCCATGCATGTGCTCGAGGTACACACGCTCAAGATCTGCGTGGCTGAGCTCCGCGGTAGAGAACGTCGCCACCAGCTCGCCTGCCTTCATGATCCCGACGCGGGTGCCGACCTCTTTCGAGCGAAAGATATCGTGGGTCGCCATCAACACAGCGACGTCGTCTGCTTTGACCTGCTCGAGCAGCGCGGAAAATTCGTTCGATGCCTTCGGGTCGAGGCCACTCGTCGGCTCGTCCAATAGCAGCGCGCGAGCCTGCTTGGCCATTGCCAGCGCGACGCCCACTTTCTGGCGCATGCCCTTGGAGTAGGTCCCGACCCGACGCTCGGCGGCTTGTGCGGGGAGCCCCGCGCGGCCGAGTGTGGCGACGAGCTCATCGCGCGACAAATCGCGGCCGGCGAGCGTCGCGAAGAACCCGAGATTCTCTACTCCGGTCAGGTTCGGGTAAAGCATCACATTTTCCGGAATGTATGCGATGGCTCGCTTGGTCTCGAGTGGATGCGTTTGTACGTCTTTGCCGTCGATCAGCGCGCGCCCACCATTCGGTTGGATGAAGCCGAGGAACAATTGAATGGTGGTGGTCTTGCCGGCGCCATTGGCACCGAGCAGGCAAAAGACCTCACCCGGCTCGACGCGCAAGTCGAGCCCGCTCAGCGCGACGAGCTGCCCGTATTCTTTTCGGAGACCCACTGCTTGCAGCATCTTGGTTCGAGGTCAGGGTTGGGTGTCGCGCAAGCGATAGCCGACGCCCGGCTCGGTCACTAGCAGCTTGGGGCGCGGGGTCCACCTCGATCTTTTTGCGGGGCTCGGCCATCGATCGCGCACTGCGAGCCACGGTCTTGGCAGGCTGCAGCGACTCACAACGCGCGTGCGAATGATCAACCCCTCAGCAGTGAGGGGGGGGCCGGGGGGGGAGAAATTGCACCGCCGAGCCCAGCAGCCGGCGAAACGTCGACTATTTCAGCACCCTGTTGGTGTCGACGGCATCACGCTGCCATCAAGGTTTCCAACTCGGTTGCGGTCGCGCGTGCGAGCTAGTTGCCGCCGCCCGTCCCGGGGACGCCGTAGTCTGCCGCGAAGCCGCCCTCTTCGCCGACGCCACCGCTGCCGCCGGTCTCGGCCACGCCGCCACTACCCGCCACACCATAAAAGGCAGCCATTCCGCCGACGCCTGCGCCACCCGCATTGGCGCCGCCGGTGTTGCCGCCTCCGGAGCTGGTGTCGTCGCCACAGGCGGCCACCGCTGCGGTTGCCAGACCGAGCATGATGGCGACTGTCGTCCGCGACTGCATGCCGTCGGGTGCGCGCATGCGTGCCCCACAGTGCGGGCAGCTCACTTCGATGCTCTTCGCAGGCAGGCTACAGCTGGGGCAAGAGACGAGGGCCATGCGCAAATCTTCGCGCAAACGGCCCCCGCCTGTCAACGCACGTGAGGCTATTCGCAGCGCGAGATGCGCACCGTCATCGGGATCGGGTCGAGCGGCTTGTCGTTGGCGTTGGTCTCGACTTCGGTGATCGCTTTCACCACGTTGAGCGGCGCACAACGACCGAAGATGACGTAGTCGCCGTCGAGAAAGGTCGCGCCTGTTTCGGCCACGATGAAGAACTGACTGCCATTGGTGTTGGGGCCGGAGTTCGCATACGAGAGTGTCCCTCCAGTGTGGCTCTCGACCGCGCCGATCTCGTCGGCGAATGAATAGCCGGGCCCGCCGAAGCCAGTGCCGAGCGGGTCACCGCCTTGGGCCATGAAGTCGTCGATCACCCGGTGAAAGATGATGCCGTCGAAGTAGCGCTTGCCCTTCACCCAGGAGGCGCCGTCTTTCCAGGGTCGGCGACCGCGGGCCAAGCCGACGAAGTTCGCCACGCCGTTGGGCGCGATCTCCGGGAAGAGCTCGCAAGCGATTTCGCCGAGCGCTGTACCGAAGATCGCCTTCAGCGGGCCAGGCCCCGCCGGCAAGCCGTCGAGCGCCTCGCCCATCGTGAAGTCGCCAGCCTCGGGGTCGGCGCCGGTGCCGAGATTCTCTTCCGGGATGTTCGTATCGGGGCAGACTTCAGGCGAGCCGCCCGAACCGCCGACACCTCCGCCGCCTGCGGGAGCGCCGCCTGCTGGAGCACCGCCCGCAGCGGCTCCGCCTCCACCTTCGGCGGGCGACCCACCGGAAGGCCCTGCCCCTGCCCCGCCGGAAGAAGAGTCATCACCACAACCGACCCACAAGAGCGAAACCAGTGGAAGCAAGAAGCGTCGCATGTCGAACCCTCAGTTGTTGTTGCCAAACCCCAGTTGCCACACTCAGGTGTTGCCACACTCAGTTGTTGCCAAACTCAGTTGTTATAGGTGGCCTCGGCCTCGAAGGTGCCGGTGCCGGTGCAGGGTGTACCCGCCGAGCCGAGCGCGCCACGGCATTGATCTTCGCCGGCGAACTTGGTTTTGCCCGCGCGCAGGGCATGCATCACCATCGAGGTGATGTCATGGCCGCCATCGCGGCATTCTTTGCTCGAGCAGGGCAGGACGAACAGCGCAGGTGCGCGAGCCACGACGACGATCTTCACGTGCGCCGAGTCGGCGATCGGCATCTCGCCGCGGCGGTACGCAATCACGAGGCGCAGGCTCGCTAGCGAGGGGATCTCGTCCTGCAGACGCGGTGAATCGTCCTCTGCCTCTTGCCGGCGCTTGGCGCGCTCGGCTGCTTCGTTATTGCGTCGCATCATAGTTTTCCTGTGGGGTGCGCCGGGGCGCCGAACGGGAGCGAGGACCCTACCACCGCTTTGGCCGTCGTGGGGATGGCGTGGTGACGCGTTTGCAGGGCTCGGTGAGCTCTGGTAAAACCTCGCTCGCCTGCGAGAAGGAAGTACGTGCATGGAAGTCGATTTCGAGCGCCGCTTGTATCGGCAGATGCGCGCCACCTGCGAACGGTACGAGCTGCTCGCCGCGGGCGATCGCATCATGGTCGCCATCTCCGGCGGCAAAGACAGCCACGCGCTGCTTCACCTCTTGCAGAAGCTCGCAGCGCGGCTGCCCTTCAAGATCGATCTCGTCGCCGTACATCTCGATCAGCAGCAGCCTGGCTACGATGGCTCGAGCCTCGTGGCGCATCTGCGCTCGACAGGCGTGCCCTTCGAGATCTTGTCCGAGGACACCTACTCGGTGGTCAAGTCGACGCTCGAGGACAACGCCACCTACTGCTCGCTTTGCTCTCGATTGCGGCGAGGCATCTTGTACACCGCGGCAGAGCGCATCGGCGCCAACAAGATCGCGCTCGGTCATCACCGCGACGACTCGATCGAGACGTTCATGTTGAACCTCTTCTACAGCGGCAAGCTGCAAGCGATGCCCGCCAGCTACCGCACCGACGACGGTCGGTTCCAAGTGATTCGTCCATTGATCGAGTGCGGCGAAAAGGACATCGCAGCGTTCGCGGCAAAGGCGGCGTTTCCGATCTTGCCGTGCAACTTGTGCGGCTCCCAAGACGGTCTCAAACGCGACGTGATGATGCGCATGATCGACGCCATCGAGGTCGAGCACCCGCACGTGCGGTCGGTGATGCTGAACGCCCTCCGCAACGTGAGACCCACACACTTGCTCGATCGCGATCTGCAGACTGCATGGGAGGCACGCGACCCCGACGTACGACCCGCCCTCAAAGGCGCGCCCGGGCGCGAAAACGCCGCCGCCGCTCCTGTGATTTCTTCCGCGGGGCGTCGGCACCTCCCCGTGCTCGGTGGCGACCCGATCGCGACGCAAGGGCCCGGGAATGAATAAGTCGCGCGAGACCATCGATACTCTCGCGATCGACTTATCCGTTCCCGGGCCCTAGGCTTCACCCAAGAGAGCATGGCCGGAGAGCTGCAGACAGTCGGCGACGACTCCCCTGCCCGCTGCGCGATCTGCGGCGACGAGGCGGCGGGCCCCTGTGCCCGTTGCAGGCAACCCGTTTGCGGCGACTGTTGCGTATTGACCGAGGGCAGCGCGAAGGTGTGGGCGATCTGCCTGGGCTGCGAGAAACGCGGCGGCAAGAGCCTGCTGCAAGGCTGGATGTCGGTGCTTGTGTGGGTGGGTTTGCCGATCATCGGACTCGCGATCGCCGTCGCGCTGATGGCTAGCTTTTCGCGCTGAGCTTCGTCGGGTCCGTGAGCCGGTCGGATATCAGGCGACCCACATCAGGCGCCCACACGCGACACTAGACGCCTACATTTCCAGCGGAAAATTATGCCGACGCAGACAAGTCACATGACGCAAGGCTCAGCGGTCGCATACTCTCGAGCGCAGATTCCTTTGTCGCGGTTCGGCTCCAACGACCGCGCGCCTTCGGAGGCCCCATGCAGAAGCGCTTTCACCGGTTTGGTGGTGTCGTACTCGTCGCGTCGGTAGCACTGGCAGCGGGCCTCGGCTCGTCATGCAGCAGCGACAATGACGCCTCGGGCGGCGGCGGCGATGGCACTGGCGCGTCGCAATCCACGAGCAACGGCGGCGCCGGTGGCGGCGACTGTGGCTTCAACTGCGGCTCGGGTGGCGGCATCACCGGCCAGCTCGTGATCGTCCCGGCGATGGCGACGATCGACGTGATCGACGGCGTGGCGAGCGGGCCGGTCGACTTCAACGCGACGGTCAATGGCGACGAAGTGAGCCCCAGCGGGTGGGTGGTGAACCTGTCTGGCATCGCGACAGTCGACGGGACGGGCATCGTCAACGCAACGGGCAACACGGGCGGTCTGGTGACGCTCAACGCGATCTACAACGGCTCCACAGCGAGCGCGCAGATCACCGTCAACATCAAGAAGACCCTGAACCCAGGCGGTCTGACGCAAGCCGAGATCGACCTCTTGAAGAACCCGACTGGCGGCCAAGATGCCTCGGTCGTCTGGGCGTACCCCTACAACGGCACCGTGTGGCCGCAGGGCATCTTGGCCCCCGAGATGATGTGGAATGGCAGCGGTGCTGGCGACAAATATTGGATCCACCTGCAAGGCCCGTTCACCGAGTTCGATGTGTTCACGCTGGCTGATCCGCCCGCGCGGCATCCGCTCGATCCGACGCTGTGGACGCAGCTCACCGAGAGCGGCAGCGGCGGCACCGTCGATCTGACGATGAATCGATTGCCGGCGGGCGCTTCCGCAGCCAACACCGTGATCGACCACGACTGGACGGTCGCCAACGGCAGCCTCCGCGGCACTGTCTACTATTGGGCGAACAACATCGGGCGTGTCATGCGCATCAAGCCCGACGCAGGCGCACCCGAAGATTTTCTGGCGGCCGCGGGCATCAGCGACAATTGCAGCACTTGCCACTCTGTCTCTGCCAATGGCTCGACGCTGATTCTCGGCTGTGGTGTCACGACCTCCACCTTCGATCTGCTGACCAATACGACGGCGTTCTCCACCACCACGGTCGGCAAGCCGGTTCGCAACTGGGCCATGCCGGCCATCTCGCCCGACGGATCAACGTTGATCGAAAACAACGCAGCGCTACCTGGCCCGCCCGGTGGCAGCGACGGCATGTGGGACTCCAAGACAGGCGCAAAGCTCACCGGTCTCGGGCTCGACGGCATCATGCTGGACATGCCCGCGTTCGCGCCGGACGGCTCGCGTATCGCGTATGTCGATCACACCTCACGCGATCTCGGTGTGTACGCGTGGGACCCGATCAGCAAGCTGGCCACCAGCCCCCAGACGCTCGTCGCTGCAGGCGCTGACGCCAGCCTGAACGCGATCGCCTTCCCCAGCGTGTCGCCTGACGCCAAGTGGATCGTGTACCACCGCGGCGCCTACCCTGGCTCGCTCGACACCCGCTTCGGGCCTGGTTCGCTGTACCTCGCGAGCTCGGAGACCCCGGGCGCCGACGTCCGTCTGCGCAACGCCAACGGCGACGACTATCCGTTCGCTGCAGGCGCTCGCGATCTGAACCAAAACTACGAGCCGACCTTCGCGCCGCTCAACGCCGGCGGCTACTCGTGGGTCGTGTACACCGCGCGCCGCACCTACGGCAACCGCCTGACAGGCGACTCGACACTGGTGAAGCAGCTCTGGGTCGCCGCCATCGACCAAGACCCGCAGCCGGGCGCAGACCCCAGCCACCCCGCCTTCCGGGTGCCGGGGCAAGACATCGGCACCCTCAACATGCGCGGCTTTTGGGCGCTCGAGCCCTGCAAGCAAGTCGATGAAGAGTGCACGAGCGGCTCGCAGTGCTGCAACCAGAACTGCGTCGACGGCTTCTGCGAAGAGCCCGACCCCGGCGGCTGCTCCGAAACCGGTAACGCATGCGAAGAAACGGCTGATTGCTGCGACCCGGGCGCTACCTGTGTCAACGGCTTCTGCAGCGAGCCTCCCCCCGAGTGATAGCTGACCCGCAGTGAACGGAGTCCAGGGAGGTCCACAGTGAACCGAAGTAGACGGAGTGAAACCGAATCGGCGTAACATGCGTAGCTCGGCCGATGGCGACTCCCGCTCACATGGTGGGTGGGCGCCATCCGAGGAGAAAAAGAGCATGCGCGTCTTTGTCAGCTGGTTTGCTGGTGTCCTGGTTTTCGGGGTGAGCGCGTTGCTGATGGGCTGCGGTGACAAGCCATCCGAGAACGCCGCCCCCACCGCCAGCGCGTTCGAATCGGCGAAGCCTGCCTCGGCCAGTGCGGCCGCCTTCGTCGTCGATTCAGCGTCCAGCAAGGCGGGTTGGACGATGGAAGCGCCGTTCGAGAAGATCTTCGGCGAGATCGCGGGGGGCATCTCTGGCGATCTGTTCATCGACCCTGCCGACGTCACGAAGACGACCGGCCTGCTCAACGCCGATCTGGGCAAGCTCGACCTTTTTCAACAGAAGCGAAAAGACGAAAAAGACGAGAAGAGCGAGTTCGAGCCGCGCACACGGAGCGACAAACAAAACGAGCACGCGCGCGGTTGGCTCGAGCTGGAGAAAGACAAGGCAAACGCCACCAGTCAATTCGCCATCAAAAAGGTCGAGACCGACACCCCCGATCTCACCAAGCTCAGCGGCGCGGAGCGAAAGATCTCCGGCACGCTCACGGGCGAATTGCTCGTGCACGGCCGCAAAGCAGAGCGCAAAGTGAAGTTCGACGCCGTCTTCACTTTCGACGGCGACAAGCCCACCAAGGTCACCGTCAAGACGACCGAGCCGCTCGAAGTCACCCTCGAAGTCTTCGACGTCCGGCCGCACGACGCAGGCGGTAAGACATTGGCAGCGTTGGCGCCCAAGGTTGCCAAGTCGGCGCCGGTGCTGATCGAGTTCACGGCCTCTCTCAAGAAATAGGCCCGGCCTCTCTGGAGAAGTACTGGGAGAAGTAAGCCGCTCCACCCCTGGCAGAACTTCTGATAATCAGGGATCATGCAGGATCCCTTTCAACTGATCGGAACTTCGATCGAGGGCCGTTACCGGGTCGATGCTGTGATCGGCGAGGGAGGCTTCGGTGTCGTGTACCGAGGCTTCCATCAGCGGTTCGAGCACCCCGTCGCGATCAAGTGCCTGAAGATCCCCTCGCATTTCACGAGCGAAGCGAAGGAGATCTTCTTTCAGCGCTTTCGTGAAGAAGGAAAGATCCTGCTGAAGCTTGCGGACGCGCCGGGGGTGCCGCGCGTTTACGACTACGGCGTGATCAGCTCGCCGAGCAGTCAGGTGCCTTACTTGGTGATCGACTGGCTGAACGGCAAAACGCTCGAGGACATGCTCAGCGCGCGTCGCGCCGCGAAAATGACTGGCCTCAGCGGTGCCGAAACGTTGGCGTTGCTGCTCCCGGCGGTCGACGCGCTCGCCATTGCGCATCAGAACCACATCGCGCATCGGGACATCAAACCGGCCAACCTTTTTCTGACCCAGACGACACGCGGGCCGACACTCAAGGTGCTCGATTTCGGCATCGCCAAGGCAATGCAAGAGGGTGAGACAGCGACGCAGTCGAAGACGCAATCGTCCACCAGCTTTCGGGCGTTCACTCCGAACTATGCGGCCCCGGAGCAGTTCGCGCCAAAGCGTTATGGCGCGAGCGGCCCATGGACCGATGTGCACGCGCTCGGCCTCTTGATGGTCGAGCTCTTGACCGACAAGGCAGCCAATCGGGGCGAAGACTTCGTCGAGTGCCTCGAAGCCGCGACCAGCGAGCAGCGCCCAACGCCGCAAGGTCGCGGCGCGAACATCTCGAACGAGCTCGAAGCGGTGATCATGAAGGCAGTCGCGCGTTCGCCCGAAGCTCGCTTTCATGATGCAGGCGCGTTGGCAGCTGCGCTGCGCACGACGCCCGAGTCGATACAAAACGTGCGGGCCTCGAACCCGGGCGGCGCCATGACCGAGCTCGGGCTGCCCATAGCCGAGCACACGCCCAACTTGGCGCCCATGTCGCCGCGCGGCCCAAGCTCCGGAACGCAACCGTTCGAGGGCGAAGTGTCAGCCCAGACGTCACACGCGACCCCGGCAGCCGCCGTGACCGGACAACCCGTCGCGATCACGCACGCCGCGGCAAAGCCAGTGCCGCGGCCGCCGCCCGTCTCCAAGCGCAAAGGCTCGAGCCCGCTTCCGATCGTGCTCGGCGGGTTGGCAGTAGTGGGCCTCGGGGTGGGCATCTTCTTGGCTACGCGAAAAGACCGCGGCCACGTCTCCGAGGGCGACGGACCCCCGAAGCCGAGCCACGAAGCGGTCGCGTCCGCGGAGAAGAAGCCGGAGCAGAGCTTCACGTGGAGCCTCTCGGGTGGCCTCGACTACTACCCGGTCGGCAACCCGACAGAAGCCGAAGCCAAGGGCAAAGCCCATCTCCTCGTGCTGAAAGACGGCGCGCGCATCAGTCGCATCGAGAAAGTCGACGCCGCTGGTCTCGTGCAAGAGATCCACCTGGTGAGCTATCCGAAAGAAGGTGGTTACAAGCGCGTCGCGACAGACGCTCGCGGCACCGAAATCGAGACGATGACGATGACCAAAGAGGGCATCGAGACCCATCTCGCGCGATCGGGCTCACCTTTCATATCCGGCTGCGCGCGGCTCGCATTCACCTTCGACAAGAACGGCGACCCGCTCACCCGCATGTGCCAAGACGACCACGGCCACGTGATCATCGACGCCAGCGGCTGTCAGCAGATGAAATACGAGTACGCGACGCCCCACCTCGCCTCCGCACAGCGCTGTCTACAAGAAGACGGTCAACCGGTTCTCGACTCGACCGGCGTTCACCTCCGTAGGTTCATTTACGACGCCCGCGGTCTGGTCACGGAGCGAAGCTCCTTCGGCCTCGATGGCAACTCCGTCGCTGACTCGCAAGGCTGCTTCAGAACGCGGCTGGAATATGACGACGCCAACAACCAGACCTACGAGGTCTGCATCGGAGGCAATGGCCTACCAACCACCTACTCCGGGTCGACCGTCGCCGGCGTGCTGCGCACGTACGACCCCCACGGCTGCGTGCTCACCGAGATGATGACCGACATCGAGCGACGACCGACGATGATCGGCAAGCAGTCCGGCAACGTCTATTCGCGCGACCAACATTGTGCGGAGCTCACGCGCGATATCGTCGACGCGGCCGGTAGGCTCGCCGCCATCGGCAACGGTCCCGCCCGTGTCGAGCAGACAATCGACGGCCAAGGGCAGGTCATCGAGCAGCGCTGCTTCGACGTGACCAAAGCGCCTTACAACTGCAACAGCGACGTGAGCACCAAGAAAGAAGGCAGCGTCATACGCTATGCCTTCGACAAGCAGGGCCGCGCCACTTCTACCAAAGCCTTCGACAGCGACGGCAAACCGACCAAACAGCAGAGTTCGTATCCGCACGAGAATACGACCAGCTACGACAGCCGTGGGCAAGCGGTGGAGATTCGCTATCTAGGCCCGGACGGCCAGCCTGCGGCGGCGCTCAGCAATGTGGCGCGTCGCGTTTTCACGTTCGATGCGCTGGGCGCCCAGACGTCTTTCAAGAACTTCGGCGTCGACGACGCGCCTGTGGTGGACGCCAGCGGCGCACACGAAATCCGCCGCAGCTACGACGACAAACATCGCCTCGCGTCGATCGAGCTGCGCGACACCGCTGGCGCCTTCCCAGCCAAGACCGGCATTCGCTTCGGCGATGTGGTCTGGCCCAACAACGCAACCAAGCTCGTGATCGTCCGGGAAAGCAATGCGATCAAGAATCGCTTCCTCGACAAGTCCGAGAAAGAGCTGAAGCTGGTCGACTGCAAGGCGCTCGACGTCTTCTGCGAGCGGTAGGCGCCACGTAACGACTCGGTGACGGCGCACCAGCGCGACAGCGCGCGCGGAGAGGCGCTACGCTGCCGCGGTGTCAGTCGAGACGAAGCAAGCAGCCTTCCGCGGGCGCTACCTGGCCTTTGGCCTCACCTGGCTTTCTTACGCGACGTACTACTTCGGTCGCAAAGGCATCAGCGTCAGCAAGAAGACCATCGCGTCGCAGCTTGGCGAAGGCGTGCTGGTCGGCGTGGACACGGTTTACCTGGCGGCCTACGCAATCGGTCAGGCGATCAGTGGCTACTGGGGCGACCGCATTGGTGCCGCGCGGCTGATCGGCTTCGGGATGCTGCTCTCTGCAGGCTGCTGCGCCGCTTTCGGAGCCGGCTCGCTGGCAGTGATCTTTCTCATCGCCTTCGGCGTGAATGGGCTCGCCCAATCGACAGGCTGGCCAGGCAACGTGAAGGCGATGGCAGAGTGGACCCCGCCAGCAGAGCGGGGCGCCGTAATGGGCATTTGGGCGACTTGTTATCAGGCGGGCGGTATCGCTGCCACGGCCTTCGCCGCAATCATGCTTCGCCAATACGGCTGGCGTGCTGCATTCTGGGGCCCCGCGCTGGTGCTGTTGGTCGTGGGTGTGCTGGTCATCGTATTGCTGAAGCCCGGACCACTGGCAGGAAGCATCAGCCGCACATCGACAGCCGAGGAGATCGCGGCGCACCGCGAGGAGCGCAAGCTCGCGCAGCGCCACGTGCTTCGGCAACCCATCGTCTATTTCTATGGCGCCAGCTATTTCTTCATCAAGCTGATTCGCTACAGTTTGCTTTTCTGGTTGCCTTACTACCTGGAGACGTCGCTCGGCTATTCGAGTTATTGGGCCGGTATGGCGTCCACGTCGTTCGACGCCGGCGGCATTCTCGGAACCATTGCCTTGGGCTGGGTCTCCGATCGATATCGCGGGCTCTCGCGCTCGGCTTGGTCGGTGCTCTCGCTGTTGGGGCTTGCCGTCGCATTGGTGATGTATGCCCAGCTAGGCGGCATCCATCCGTTCGTCAACGTCACGGTCATGGCGCTCGTGGGCGCGCTCTTGTTCGGACCAGACGCGCTGCTCTCCGGCGCCGGTGCGCAGGACGCGGGCGGCGCGCGCGGCGCTGCCATCGCTGCTGGAACCATCAACGCGATCGGCTCGCTCGGCGCCGTCTTGCAAGAGCTCGTGACGCGCACAGTCTCCAAACGCTTCGGCTGGAACGGTCTGTTCTACGCCTTCGTCGGCTTCGCGCTGCTGGCTGCGCTCACGCTGGTGCCGACGCTGCTGCACCGCCAGAAAACCGCCTAGCAGCTGCTAGACCGGAGTGCTACGAGCCGCGGAGAAGCAGCACTGCGTGCAGCGCCACCAACAGCAAGATCGTCGTCGCGGTGATCAGGTGGGTTCGGCGTTTGGCCGGGCGCTTGCGCAACTTCGGGTCTCGCAGCTGAAACCCGATACCGGCGTGGGCCATCAACACGAACAGCGCCCCACCGCCACACGCCAATGCCAACTGGCCCTGACCGATGGTGCTCGAGGCGCCCAGCGCGAAGAGAGACAAGAGCGCGTGGCCAAAGGCCAACCCAGCAACACCCATGCCGATCGCAACGTGAACGCGCGTGGTGCCCGAGTCGACGGCCGACCGCTTGCCGTCGCGCAGCCGCTGTTGCAGCGGCACCAGCGCTGCCATCAAGATTGCTATTGCGGCGAGCCAGCCGCTCCAAAACGCCATCGAGCGCGGGTCGGAGCCTACACGCACTCGAACCCTGCGACGACGCCCGTTTTCTTACGGGCGAAGCGGATGCCGAATGGAGCCAGCCGCGCTCATTCAAGCGGTCGCCTTCGTTCATCCTGATTCCTCCCGTGTGCACCGGTGATAGCGAAGGACTGACATCGCCGAGCGCCGAACCTTGCTTGAAATTCTCGATTCGAGATCGTGAACACTGCGGTGTTCTTCGCTTAAGGCCCCTCGTCAGCGCAACGTTCGAACGGAGGTCATGAGAAGCCTTCACCGCGGCAGCAACCTGTGAGCCCGCTGTACGCCGCCTCCATCATCGCTCTGCTCTCGTTTCTGATCGCCTGCGCCAAGCTCCAGCGTGCGATTGGACGCGGAACCGGGCTGTCGAGCGCCTACGTCAGCCCCTCACGTAGTCAAGGCACGGAGCCTGTTCCCTCCGGTCGCCCTTCCAGGCCGGCCGAAGAGAGAGTCGGTCAGGTGAGGGCTCGACGCAGCGCGAAGAGCGCCAATTGCGCATTTCTCGTGGTTCGATTGCGTGGCGAGCTGGCTTTGATCCCCGAGAGCGGAATTCAACCGAAGGTTGATAGTCGAACAAACTTGCTCCGTGCCCTCCGGGACAAAGGGCACAGAGGAATCTTGTTTGTTGATTCAACCGCCGGTTGAATTCCGTTTAAGAAGGCCGCCTGAAGAGCCGTTGGTTTCCGATAGGAGCGCTCCATCGCGCTCCGCCCAAACCATGCCGACTCGATCGACCAACGCCCGCCTCGTGGGTGCCCTCTCCGCGCTGACCACGCTCGCCTCGACCACCACGCTGTTCGCGGACGCCGCGACCGACATCAAGGTCAAGAAACCGAACGTCCTCTTGCTGCTCGACACCTCGGGCTCGATGGCTTGGTCGCTGGATGGGTCCAACGACTACAGCTGCAACACGGCGACGAACGCGAAGAAGCCTCGCTGGACAGTGCTGCTGGAGACGCTGACAGGAACGGTGAACAACCTCACCTGCTACAACAACAAGGGCTCCTACATCATGGCCGCGTCGAACACGTGCCGGCCGTACCCGAATCTCAATCCTGCGGTCACGTCAGGACTGAACAGCGACCCGTTCACTTGGCCGCGCCGAAACGGAACAGCGAAAGACTCCGACGCCGTATCCTTCTGCGGCCCAACATCGAACAGCTATTCGCGCTGCACCGGCGCGACCAGCTGGAACCAAGCGAGCCATTGCGTAGAGGGTCCAGGTGGCTGGGATCAGAAGAATGACGGCCTGATCGACACCTACGCAAACAAGTTGCGCTTCGGCGTTGCATCGTTCGACTCGCTAGACCTCATCCCCTCCAATCATCAATTTGCTGCATTGCGCTACGACCCGCTCAACACACCAGCGGGTTGCCAATACGGCGTCGATGGAAGCAGATGCAGCTTGACCTACACCGACACCTCCGGGGTCACGAGAACGACAGCGAGCGACCCGCAGTGGAGCTACTGGGGCCGCGCGCCTTCGGAGAGCTGGATGTCGCCGGTGCCCGGCTTGGCTCACTTGAGCTTTACATCGAAGGTCTACACCGACTCTGGCGAGCGCTTCCTGGAGACGCCGTACGACATCGGCATCCGCAACTCGAGGGCGGCGCCCGCGCGCGGACGCCTGATCGGCTTCGGCCCTTCCGATTGGGATCTGACGAACACTTCGCTGCCTTGCGCCAGCGAAGACGACTGCACGCGCCTTCACAATCAAATGGTCGAGCGGTCGATCCTCGGCGTATCCAACTACCTCGAACACTCGACACCGCTGGCCGCGATGATGCGCGACGCGTACGAGTTCGTGCACCTCGATACAACGACGACCGGTGTGCACGTTCCGCTGTCGCCCACGCTGCCTCCGCTCAAAGAGGGCGCGTTGTTCGGGACCATCGCACCGCAGACAGATCCGTATTTTTCGGGGGGCGCGCGCTGCCGGAGCACCGCTGTCGTGGTCGTGACCGACGGCGAGCCGACCAACGACCTGGACACGCCCATGTCCTACTGGGCGGGTCGCCTCAACGACGAAGAGGCGGTCAAGACGTTCGTGGTCGGAGTCGGTCTCGACTCGGCGAAGTGGAGCCAAGACGGGCTGACGGCGAAGACGCAAGACTGCTCGCTGCTCGGGCCCGGCGATCTGACCGACAACGGCAGCACCTTTTGTGCGCGGGACAGCGCGACCGGCAAGTGGAAGTTCGCCGACAAGACCCCGTACAGCAAGGTCTCTGGCGTTACCCCTGGCGCGATTCGCGCCTGCTGCACGCTGCTCGAGACAGCTGTCGAAGGCGGCACCTCACGTCCCTTCTTTCCCAAGGACCAGAACAGCCTGAAACAGGAGCTGAACCAGGTTTTGCAGACCATTGCAGGCGGCAGCGTCTCCCGCACGGTCCCCGTGTTCGGAAACGTGACGAGCTCCTTTGCCACCGGCTCGACGAAGGCGCCCGCCAACGGCTACGAGCTGCGCTCGTCGATGGAGGTGAGCGGCGATGGCAGCTTGTGGCGCGGGCACCTCGAGCGCGTTCGCTACACCTGTGACGCTGGCTCGTCGGAGCCGGTAGCAGCCATCGTCGACAACCAGAAAGTCGACCCCTGCGATTCGAACCTCGACACCAGTACGCCGACCTTCAAGCGACGCATCTTGACGGTCGCGCCCCGCATAGCCGACCACGCCAGCGGAACCCTGCGCGCGAGCAAGAACGATCCGAATGGCTTCGACGGTCTGGGCCCGAGCGGCAGCGGCGACTTCGTCCGGCTGAGCGGCGACGCGAGCACCGGCAAAGACGCGCTCGTGGCGACCGATCAAGTCGCAACGGTGATCGACGGGTTGTCAGGCGCAGCCAAGATCGCGGCCATCATGGGGCTCAAGAGCTCCGATGCAACGTCGTGCGGCTCTCAGACGGGCTCGACCACCCTCAGCACATGCGCCGACCGCATCGTTCGCTGGTATGGCGGGGATGCCGACCCGGATGGCGCTCAATCGATTGCGCCATCTCGGTCAGCCAAGAGCGCCCAGTGCACGCAGGGTGTTTGCAGCCCGATGGGCGCCATCTATCGCTCGTCTCCCATCGTCGTGAGCCCGCCCACCCAGGCAGACAGCGACGTCTCCGCATACGGCCGCACGCGAACCAATGGCAGCGACTCGTTCGTCGACCTGTACGGCGCCCGCCCGACAATGACATATGCACAGACAGTCGACGGCCAGCTGCACGCGTTCGTACTCAGTAAGAACGACTATTCCGGCGCCGACTTCGACAGCAAAGTGCCAGACGCCGATTCGCTCGCCAACAACGAGCTGTGGACGTTCATTCCGCCGGCCGTAATGCCGGCGCTTTGGCCGAACTTCAACACACATGCGCGTCTCTTGGACGGACAGCTGACCTGGGCCAACCTCATCTACGATCGCCCTGCGAGCGTCGATGTCACCGACTTCAAGTATGCGACCGTGATTGTGGGCGCCAGTGGCCCGTCGAGCGCAGGTGGCTTCTACTATGCGGTCGACGTTACCGACCCCCTCAAGCCCAAGTTTCTCTGGCAGCTGCGCACGGCCGGCAACGGCCCGAGCGGTGCTCCTGGCGACGCGCTCTTCGGCGGAAACGCACCTGGAGCGACCATTACATCGGTCCGCTATCGGGCGCAGGGCAGCTCGGACGTGAAGAACCTCGCCGTGGCGGTGCTTCCAGGTGGAACCCCGACGGCCGGTGCACCGACGACAGTCACTACGCGTCGCGAAGACCCGACCAGCCATTGGCGCGGCACCAACCGCACACCGCGCAATCGCATTCGCGATTGGGGTAAGAATTCCAGCGTTCCCGCCCGCAGCCTGACGATCGTCGAGCTGGAGACGGGGCGAATCCTTGCGCGACTCACGGGCAGCACCGCGGACAACCCGCGCGACCCGTCGAAGCCGGCCGACCTCACTGCCACCAGCCTGTCCACGAAGAGCGTCGTGCCGACCATCAATACGCCCTTCGACAGCCCCATTACCGGAATCCCTGTCGCCTACCCCGGCGGCATCGGGGTGCCGGCCACGCGCATCTACGTCGGTGACGCCGACGGCACACTGTGGCGCGTCGACCTCAATGGTCCCGACATCGACAAATGGACGGCGCGGATCGCCTTCGACGGCTACAACCGCGGCATGGCAGGCAACGCAACGCTCGCCGACGCTTGGGTTCCGGCCGGCGCTGGTTTCGGAGCGCGCTTGGCGCTCACACCGACTGAAGACGAGGCGGCACTACTCGGCGAGCCGATCGAAACCGCACCGCTTCTCTCATTGGATGGCTCCGGAAACCTCGTCGTCGCGTTCGCGACCGGCGAGCAAGAGAGCTTCAACAGCGTCGCCAGCGGGATGGTCAACGTGCTCATCTCGTTCGCGGAAGAGTACGTGGACGACAAGCTCTTGTACCAGCCCAAGCTGGACGGCAAGACGGGCGTCGAGATGGCCTGGAAAGACGGCGGCCGCGTGACTGGGCCGGTCAATCTCCACGACGGGCAGCTCTATTTCGCTTACTTCAATCCGTCGACGACACTGGCTTGTACCAATGGCACCGGCGGCGTTTGCGGTTTCGACTATCTGGAGCGAAACGCGAACGGGAGCCCGACGCCGTACGTGTCGCTCGACGGCAACGCGTCGCCGGACTCGTGCGTCGACTTCACCGACGGAGAGGTCGTGTTCGGCGTCGCAGTGAACCAGATTCCCTCCTGCTCCGGCGGTCTTCTGCCGACGTCCGATCCATGGTTGGGAGGCACCTACAACACGCGCACCACATCCAAGGTGGGGCGCACCCAGCTCGTGTTCCAGACGGGCCAGGGCGGCGAGAGCGAGTCGGGCGCCCAGACCAAGAGCACGCGCATCCCGTTGCCCCCGGCGCGGACGCGGACACGAGTCAGAGCCTGGATCACGATGACGGAGTGAGCGCCTTCTGCTTCATCAGCTCGACTCTGGCAATGACACCGCGGTGCACCGCATCCGGGCCATCGGCGATGCGCAACACGCGCGCCATCGCAAACAGGGCGGTCAGCGGCAAATCGGACGAGACGCCCGCGCCGCCGAACATCTGAATCGCTTCGTCGGTGACCCGCTGCAGCACATTCGGTGCGACGACTTTGATGGCCGAAATCTCGGTAAGCGCCCCCAGAGCTCCGACCTCCGAGAGCTTCCACGCGGCGAATAGGGTCAATAGCCTCGCCTGGTCGATGGCGATGCGCAGATCCGCGACACGTTCGCGGTTTCCGCCCAAATTGATCAGCGGCTTGCCGAAGGCGACACGGCTGAGCCCCCGTTCGATGAGCAGCGACAACGCGCGCTCGCTCGCGCCGATGCAGCGCATGCAATGGTGAATGCGACCCGGGCCGAGGCGGCCCTGCGCGATCTCGAAGCCCATTCCCGGGCCGTGAATGATGGTTGTGGCCGGCAAGCGTACCTGGTCGAAGCTGACTTCTCCGTGGCCGTACGGTTCGTCGTATTCACCGAACACCGAGAGCATTCGCTCGATCTTCACACCCTTCGAATCGAGCGGGACGAGCACCATGCTGTGCTGGTGGTGCCGGTCGGCGCCAGGGTCGGTGACACCCATGAAAATGGCCACCTTCGCGCGCGGATGACCGAGGCCGGTCGACCACCACTTGCGGCCACTCAGCACGACTTCGTCACCGACGATCGACGCTGTCGCGCGCATGTTGGTGGCGTCGGACGAAGCCACGTCAGGTTCGGTCATACAGAAGACGGAACGAATTTCGCCAGCCAGGAGGGGCAATAGCCATTCTCGCTTTTGCGCTTCGGAACCGTATTTCTCCAGCACCTCCATGTTGCCTGTATCGGGCGCATTGCAGTTGAAGATCTCCGGCGCGAGCAGACTCTTGCCCATCTCCTCGGCCAATGGCGCGTATTCGAGCGTCGTCAGCCCGGCACCGTGCGCGCTGTCCGGCAAGAACAGGTTCCACAGCCCCGCCGCCTTCGCGCGCGCCTTCAGCGCTTCGACCTCTGGTGAGACCGTCCACTTTGTCCAGTCAGCTCCGCGACGGGCGACGCCGACTTCAGCGAGCAGCTTGCTTTCGAGCGGCAGCACGTTGTCCTGAATGAAGGGCCGCAGTCGCTCGAGCAGCGCTGCGGAGCGCGCAGGCATGTGAAAGTCCATGTTGTGTCTCTCGGATCGCTTTTTGTGCCCGAGAGGTGCATGCTGCGCGCCTCGACGGTTTCCGCATGGTGAAGGACGACAGCTCCGGCCGCAACGATGACGACTCGCTCGCTGAAGTGCCTGCGAAGCCGCAGCGCCGCGTCGCCGGGCCGAAGAGCTGCATGCTGGCAATCGCTATTTCGGCGGTGCTGGGGTTGGGCAGCATGGCCGTATCGAAGCTGATGTTCGACAACCGCAACGCCAGCGTGCTTGCCGCCAGCGATGTCTTGGGCAGTGAGCTCGCCCGCGCTGAGGCGGCGCCTGGTGCCTCGGCGCTGCGCGCGGCTGGCTGTCTGGCGGCGGGCGCGTTCACGCCTCAAGCGATCGCGTCCGTCGCGCAACAGCTGGAGGACGAGAACGCCCGAAAGAAGCGACGGCCGGCCGAGCGCGTCGAGCTCGGCACCGAGACGATCGTGTACTGCGCCAAGACAGGCGAACCGATTGCTTGCGACGCACTGGCGAAGCGCTACGTGTCGGTTGCGTCGCCTGGCGCGACCTTCGTGGTCACCTCGCGCACGCGCGCTGGAGAGACGTGTGCCGAGCGCTTCGACGCCAATGCAGCGCCGCTCGGCTCGGCACCCAGCCCCAATCTTCCGATGTTGCTGCCGCCTCCCTGACTGTCCCTGCCCCGAGGGCTTTTGACTGCGTCAGCCTGACGAAGCCGCTGGCTCTCGAGACGGTGGGCGACGGATGAAGCGCGGAGCCCACCAGTTGAGGTCACCCATCAGGCGCATCGTCGCTGGCACGAGCAACGTTCGCACGAGCGTGGCGTCGAGCGCGACCGCGAGAGCCATGCCGACGCCAACCGCTTGAATCATGACCACGCGCGCGAACGCGAACGCAAAGAAGACCGCGACCATGATGGCTGCAGCGCTGGTGATCAGACCTGCCGTCTTCTGAAGCCCCTCTGCGACCGCTTCGGTGTTGTTGCCGCTGCGCTGGTACGCCTCGCGTATGCGCGAGAGCAGCAGCACCTCGTAGTCCATCGACAGGCCGAACAAGATGCAGAAAAGCAAAACAGGCAGCGTCGGCTCGAGCGGCCGGGGTTCGGTAACCCCGAAATGACCATCTTGAAAGATCCAGACCAGCGCACCGAATGAACCGGCCATCGACAGGAAGTTCATCAATACGGCCTTGATCGGCAGCAGCACCGAGCGCAGCAGAAAGAAGAGCAGAACCAGCGTGACCCCGATCACGAACACCATTGCGCGGGGCATGCGGCTCTGGATGAACGCCGTTGCATCGACATCGCTCGCGGTGTCGCCACCGACCAACAGCTGGCCATCGCCCACGGAGCGGTGGCTGCGCAACGCGTGCACGACCGCCCTCGCCTCTTCGCTGTCCGGTGTGGCGTCGGTGAGCACATACAAAAGGGCGACGTCTCGACCGACGGTGAGGCTCTTGCCTTGTTCGATCATGGCCGCGGCGAAGGGGGGCGGGTCTCGCAGCATCGCTTCCATCGCGGGGGCGCTCATGGTCTTTTCGGTACCGAACAGGCTCTCGACTGCGTCCACGCCAGGCATGGTCTCGACACGCGCTGCCAACTTTTGCATGGCGTCGATGCGAGGTGTCGTCAGCACGTCGTCGGTCGGAAAGCGGACGGCGACCAAGATGCGGGTCTTCGCCTGATCGGGCAGACGCTCTTTCAAGATCTCGTAGCCGGCGCGCGCCTCCACCGAGCGATTGAGCACGCGCACGTCTGCCGCGGCCAATCTGAGATGCAAGAAGGGCAGACCCATTGCGACCAACACGGCGAGCGTGGGCAAGCCGACCAAGATGGGGCGCTTCATGACGAACCGAGCAATGCCGGCCCAAATTTGCCTATCTCGACCGAGCAGCGGAATGGGAACCTTGCCCGCGTGGATTCGGGGCCCCAATACCGCGAGCAGTGCAGGCAAGAACGAAAGCGCGAACACCACGGCCAATGCCACTACGATTGCGCCGCCAATGCCCATCGTGACGAGGTACGAGCCGGAAAAGAACAACAGCCCCGACAGGCTGGCGCACACCACCACGCCTGAAAACAACACCACCCTGCCGGCTTTGCCGACTGCGCGCACGATTGCAGTCTCCTGCGCGTGCCCAGCGGCTAGCTCTTCGCGATAGCGGCTCACGAGGAACAGGGAGTAGTCGATGGACACCCCCAGACCAATGAGCGAGCAGACGTTGATCGTGTACATGGCGACGTCGGTGACGTGTGACAGGCCGAGGACGATGCCGATGCCGCCTACGACCGCCATCGCCCCGACCCCCACCGGGATCGCCGCCGCGACGAGTGTGCGAAACACCAATACGAGCACCAGCAGCGCGAGCGGGAGCGCGATCAGCTCGGCGCGCACCAGATCGGCCTCCAAGGTCTCGTTCATGTCATGCATGAACGGCAGTTGCCCGGTGGCCATGATCGAGGCTCGATCAGAGACGATGCGCTCGCGGACCGCGGGGTACTCGGGCAGCGCATCGGCGAAGGTTCCGTGCATCGTGACGAACGCCAATTGGGTCGTGCCCGCTTGGTCCACCATCTTCGACGCCATGAAAGAGGGTGCCTCTTCCGGCAAGATCACCGACGCGACACGCGAGTCGGTTCGCAGGGGTGCGAGCGCATCGCGCATCGCGCTCGGCAGCTCGGCTGGCTCGAGCGACCCCTGCGTCTGAAAGATCACCACGAAGGTCACGTCGTTGGAATGACCCATCACCTCTTCGACGAGCGTCTGCGCCCGGCCCGACTCGAGATCTCTGAATGAGCCGCTGGAGAGCCGGCCGCCGCGCACCAAGAGCAAGGCAGCACCCACCATGAACAACGTCGTCAGCGCCAGCGTGAGCCAGCGATTGCGTACGACGAGCGCGCCCCAGCGCTCCAAGAGGGGCGGCTTCACGCTGCCCATCGTGCGAGTCGCGTCGCGACGGTGTCTTCTGCGAGCGCCACGGCGAATTTCGGAAAGTGCTCGCTCAAGAGTGCGCGCAGGTAGGCCCCTGCATATGTGCTGGCCAGCGCGCCAGCGGCACCTACCACGGCGCCGAGCGGAGCCATGTCAGCCGCTCGCGCTCGCAGGCCACCCGACAGTGCGCCGGACGCAACCCTCGCGATCACGGACGGAAGCGAGCGCCGATCAGGCGCAAATGGAAGCTTGTCCGCGATCAGCTCGCCGAGCCAGAGCAGCGTCGCCACGGAGCTCGGCACCGGCAAGTTGGGTGACTTCCACACCAGCGCAGCGAGCGGCGCAGTGGTGCGAAGCCCGGCAGCGGCACCCAAGGCGGCACAATGGAGCAACAGGGGTGCAGGCTTGCGACTGGTCGAGGGCATGGGCCCGCCAGTGCAAAGCCCAAGCCCGATTGGTACCGCTTGAGGACGCACCCATGTGTCGCTATTCGCCGCAACTGGGGCGGCAGCGGCGCGCGCGCTGGCTACGTCTTCAAAGCATGGCGGTACTTCGAGAAGCGTTGCCCGAGGCGGGGAAAGCGCGGACGCGGGATATTCTCGGGCAAGGCGCGCTCTGCCGCGGCCAGTTGTTTCCGTTCTGCGAGCAGCTGATTGAACTCGATGCCCACGAGCAACGCGACACAGAACAGGTAGAGCGAGACCATCGTCACGCCGATCGAAGCCAACCCCGCCTGATAAGCGCCGCCGTCGCCCACTTCACGAATGTAGAAACCGTAGCCAAAACCGATCGCTATTTGCAGGGCGATCGCGAGCAGTGCCCCCTTCAAGAGCGGCATGCTTTTCCGCGTCCGCGGCGGCAGGGCGATCCAGTACAGGCCACACACGAGCCCGAGCGAGAGACCCGCGCCGAGCACCAGACGAAAGATGCTGCCGAACAGGCTCGGGGTGGCCGCTGGCCCGCCGCCATCGCCGAAAAGAGCGCCCAGCCAGCCGACGCCCATCCCGAGCAGCGCGACCGCTGCCACCCCCATCGACAGCGCGACGCATGCAAACAGCGCGATCAAACGCTTCTTCCACCACGGTCGCGGCAGGGCGTTGGATTCGAGCTCGATGCCATCGAAAACTGCATGAAAACCGCTCGATGCCAGCCAAACGAACATCGCGGCGGCTCCGAGCCCGACCTCTCCCCCCTTCCACGCAGCAACCCGACTGAGCTCCTCGAGGACCAGCTGCTGAGCCGCGTAAGGCAGTGAATCGAGAACGGGCGGAACCATCCCGCCGTTCTCCATCGCGAACCGCGCGGCGACGAAGCCGGCCACGGCGGCGAGCGGAAGCAGCGACAGAAACAGCCAAAAGGCCATCTCGGCTGCCAGTCCGAGCGATCGATTTTCATCGATGCGACTCCACAGGCAGCGCAAAAGGGTCATCACCCCATCGACTCTGTGCTTCACCTTCACGCCGCTGACCTCGCCAAGAAAAAGGCAACTGCGTAGCTGACCGCGAGCACGACCCAAGCGACAGCGCGGGCGCGCATACCACCCAGAAAGGCGAAGTACGGTGCGAGCGGAGGCAGCAAGAAAGCGCCGGCAGCGCGACCCAGGAGGCGCTTCTTCGCGAGCCCGAACACGGACGCCGCATGAACGGCGAGCAGCATCGCGAACGAGCCCAAGAGAGCCATCGTGACCAGCATGTTCCGGGTGTCCGCCGTCACGGGGTCACCGCGACCGCAGGCTTCTGTTTCACTTTGCAGGTCGGGTCTTCGTCCCCCGCATCGAGGGGCCTGCCGTTCTCGTCACGCCAGCTGGCGCGCACGAAAAACAGCTTCCCGTCGGGCCGACGGATCGCGCTCCAACGCGTGAAGTAGGCCTTCGGCGGAGGAGTGACCCACGCGCCAGCTTGCCACTTCCATTTGCGGCCTTGCCAAGCCCACTGGCCGTCGACCCACACCTTTGATTCGTCTTCGTTCGCCGGAATCGTATCGATCCGGGCAGCCGGCGGCGGATAGGGGATCTCGACCATCGACCCGGCGGGGGTTGGGCCGGTTGGCGGTCGGGGAACCGTTTCGGCACAAGCAGACAGCGCCAAAAATGAGGCGAAGAACGGACGAAACATGAGCTCGCTTCGCGCCTAGCAATCCCGGTGCCGCGCCCACCGAGGTCGCGGAACGTGCCTTGCACACGGCCTCGCGTGTCCCTGTCGGTACGGGTCGTCGCGCTCATCGTCATGTTCGCTCTCACGAAAGGCCTTCTCGGCTGCACCTCCATCCCGAAAGGGCTTGCGTCGGTCGACTACGTCACGATCGAAGGCAACGACGTCATCTCCTCTTCGGACATCGAGGAGAAAATGGCGACCACGCCCACGCCCAAGTTCCTGGGGCTGTTCCGTGGCATCATGTACGACTACCAGCTGTTCGATCGCAGCGTGCTGCAGCGCGATCTCGAGCGAGTCGAGCGCTACCTGCGGGCGCGCGGCTACTACGAGGCGAAGGTCCGAGCAGGTCGCATCATCTACACCAGCGACGACCACGTCGAAGTGACAGTCGAGGTGGAAGAGGGACCGCGCGTCGACATCGAGAACATTCGCCTCGACGGCACCGAAAATCTCGACGCGAAGGACAAGCAATCTCTGCAGCGCGCCCTCGACGAAAACCTCGGCGCCGAGGCACCATTCGAAGAGGAGCCATACAAGAAAGCCGAATCGGCCATCAAACGCGCGCTGACCAACCGCGGCTATGCCTGGGCGAAGGTAGAGCGGCGAGCCGAGGTCGACTTGCCCAAACACAAAGCGCGCCTCTACTTCGCCCTGACGCCCGGCCCCAAAGCCACCTTCGGGAAGGTGACGGTCGAAGGCGTAAAAGAACTACCGGTCGGGCCAATCAAGAAGACCGTCAATATCGATCCCGGAGACGAGTATTCGACCGCGACAATCGACGATGCCCGGGACGCGGTGCTGGGCCTCGGGACCTTCAGCTCCGTCGAAGTGACCCCCGAGCTCGGCAGCGGACCGACCGCGGACCGGGTCGTGCCATTGCGCGTCAAAGTCCGCGAGCAAAAGCTGCGCAGCGTGCTGCTCGGCGGCGGCACCCAGCTCGACTCGATACGATTTCAATTGCATCTGCAAGTCGGCTGGGAGCATCGCAATTTCTTGGGCGGCTTTCGCCATTTCAGCGTGGATCTGAAGCCGACCGTCGACTTCTACCCGACACGGATCCCGAGCTTCGAGGCACCCACTGCCGCATTGTTCGGCGAGCGATTGCGGGTTCGTTTGCGGCAGCCGGGCTTTCTCGAGGCGCGCACCACAGGCGTCGTCAGCCAAGAGCTGAATACCTACCCTGTGCTGCTCTCCCAAGAGGTCGACCCGGCCGCACCCGTGATCGGCTACTTCGAGTACAAAGGATCTGTCGGCCTAGAGCGTAGCTTCTGGAAACTGTTCCTCAACCCGAGTTACAATCTGCAATACAACCTGCCCTTCGCGTACCAAGGCGAGCTCGACCCCGATCTGAGCGGCATTGCGATCGCATACATCGGCGCCCTGGCGAGCTTCGACTTTCGAGATGATCGGACACGGCCGCACAAGGGAGTCTATTTGCAACAGGACTTCCAGTTTGCAGGGGTGGGTGGGTCTGCGCTGGATATTCGAATTCAGCCAGAGGTGCGCGGCTACATTCCACTCGGCAAGAAGGTCACCATTGCCGTGCGCAGCAGCGTCGGCTTCGTGTTCCCCTTCAACTACGGCGACGAAGCAGCCCGCGTGCGCGAGGGCGAAGCGGCGCTCAATCGCAGAGACTGGATCCGCGACATCTCGATCATCTACTTGCGCGGGCTATTCTCGGGGGGCCCGAGCTCCAATCGCGGCTACCCATTGCGTGGCGTCGGGCCGCACGGCAGCGTCCCGTTCTTGAACCCCGGCTTGGCTGCACAGCAGCTGGCCGACGCGTGCAACCCAGACAGTGCAGATTACAACCCGGTGCGCTGTGGCGTACCGCTAGGCGGCTTGTCGTTATGGGAAGCATCGCTGGAGCTTCGCTATCCCATCTACGATCCCGTCTCGGGGTCGGTGTTCTGCGACGCCAGCGACGTCTCTGCCGAGCAGCTGACCCTGCGCTTCGACTACCCACATCTGTCGTGCGGTGCGGGGCTGCGCTACGACACGCCGATCGGGCCCATTCGACTCGACATCGGCGTCCGCATACCAGGCGCCCAATACCCCAAGGACGCAAACGTCATCGAAGAGGGTGATCCGGGGACCGTGTTCGGAGCGCCGATCGCGTTCGCTTTCGGCATCGGAGAGGCGTTCTGATGAAGCGCGCCTTGTTGGTCGTCCTGAAGCTGTTCGGCCTCGCGCTGGTGTTCGTGCTGGGGCTCGTCTCGGCGCTCCTGCTACACGTGGACTTCGCTGCACCGCGCGCGTTTGCGGTCGCACGGGTCAATGCGATGCTGGCGACCTCGTTCAAAGGCAAGATCGTCATCCTGAACCTCGACAGCCTGCGGCTGACCGGGATCAAGGGTGGCGACGCGGACGTGTTCGATCCCGAAGGCGTGAAGGTGATCCATGTAGAGGGCCTCAGCGCCCGTCTGAGCGCATGGGGGCTGTTGCGCTCGTTGGTGGGCGGCAAAGACCTGGATGTGGGGCTCTCCGAGCTGCGAATTCGGTCGGCAGACATTCTGCTGATCCAGGACGAGGACGGCGAGATCGGCCTGGTCCGCGCTTTCGATTCGCCCGAGCCCGAGCCGGAGACGCAGGAGCCATCGCCAGGGACCAATATCCGGATAGCCGACATTCGCGTCGACAACGCCCATGTCCACGCCGAGCTCGCCGCCATTCCCCGGCTCGACGCCAACCTCGCCGGACTCACAGGTGCGTTCGTCTCCACGAGCAAAGCGACCGAGATCACGGTCGACGGCCTCGACATCACTTCTGAAGGGATCCAGGGCCTGAGCCCGAGCGGCCATTTCAACGGCTTCGCCCGGCTACCCGCCGAGGGCGACTCGGACAGGCAGCGCATCGAGGCCAAGTACGAAGGCAAATTGGGGGACATCCGCGTCAGCGCGATCGCCAATGTCGACGGAGACGAGGTGCACGCCAAGCTCGACGTGAGCGAGACGTCTGCCGAGTCGATACGCGCGATTGCACCCACGCAGATCAACCTGCAGACGAGCGTGAGCGCACACGCCGAGGTGGACGGCACCTTGCCGCACCTCACTGCGCGGCTGGAGGCGCAGATCGGTGAAGGTGAGGTCGAGCTGTTGGGCAGCGCCACATTGCCCGAAGAGCCGGAGAACGTGCTCCACGCAATGGTGGACGTCAGCGCGCGCAACATCGACCTCAGCGTGATCGACCCGGGCTTGCCAGGTTCGCGGCTGACCGCGGATCTCTCGGCCAACGTCAGGTCGCTCCCTGGCGGCAAGATCGACGGCTGGCTCCACCTGCGAAACCAGATCGGCGAGATTGCCGGCCAGCGTATACCCGAGGCCGAAGTGCGGGCAGAGGTCACCGAGCAGAGCGTGCGTGGCGCAGCCCACATCGCCGAGCCCGGCGCGCCGATCAGTGTTCTCTTCGCGGTCGAGCCTCGCGCAGGCGCGAAGGCGCCCACGCTGGTCTCTTTCGAGGCGAATGCCTCCATCCCCCGGCTCGACCGGTTCGAGCGAAGCGAGCCGATCGGTCGAGGTAGCGCCCATCTGTGGACAAAAGGTCTGCTCGATCTGGACGGCAATCGCGTCCGCGCGCGCGCCCAGCTGGAGGCAGCGGGGCTCGACGTCACCAGCGTTCAGCTCGGCCACGGCTTCGTGTCCGCGTCCGCAGACGGCCCGCTCACCTCCCCCGACTTTGCTGCCGACGTGCGAGGCGTGGGGATGCGCGCTGGCGGGTATGGCTTTCCGAGCGTGACTGGCTCGGCGAAAGGCTCATTGCGCTCCCTGGCAGTGACAGTCCGCCTCACTGGCGACGAGCGGTCCCCTTCCATCCACGCTGGCGCTCGCATCAGCATCGGCGACGCCATCGCAGTTCGCGGTGCCCTCGTGAAGGTGCTGCGAGAGGACGTCGTCAGCACAATTTCGGTCGCCGCCATCGACGTCGCGGGCGGAGTTGTACACGTCGACTCGGCCACCATCGAAGGGCTGGGCGAGCCGCTGTTGGTCAGCGCGACGATCGCCGGCCCGCAGATCAAGGTGACGGCGAAAGGCGCCGACCTCGATCTCGATCGCATCAAGCGCCTCTTCGCGCGCGAAGAAGACATCCGAGGGCACCTGGCTTTCGACGTCGACGCCAACATGACTGGCCGTACCAGCAGCGGCAGAGTCGAGGTTCATGGCTGGGGTCTCGCCTCACGAGGCGTGGAGGACGCCAAGCTCGACGTCGCGCTCTCGCTCGAGAAGGGCGCGTTGAATGGCAACGTCGTCGTGGCGCTGGAGGGTGTCGGGCGCGTCGAGCTGGTAGCAGCGGACGTGAAGCCGACAGGCGGCGTCACGACCGCCGCTGCTTGGCTGGGCGCGACAGGCTCGCTTTCGGTCGACGGCAATGTCGATCTCGCCGCTGCGTTGCGGCATGTCCCCCGAAACGTCGACCAAGTGGCAATGGCAGCCGGCAAGCTGACCATTCGCGCCAAGGCGAGCCGGGCATCAGCGCGGGCCAAACCGGTCGTCGAAATCGAGACATCGTCTGAAGGTCTGGCGCTCGTCGGGTCGCAAGGTATCATCGAGCTGCCGGGTGGCCTGCTGGTGCCCGCGCCCGAGCCTTGGCGAGCACTGGGCTTCGACGGGACTGTGAAGGCGTCATTGGACAACGCAGGCAAGACGACAGTCACTGCCAGTGTACGCGACGCTGTGGGCAAGCTCGTGAGCGCCGAGATCCGCTCCGAGCTGCCGTTCGAGAAGCTCGGCCTAGACCCCGAACGCTGGCGCGCCGAGCTCTCGCGCCTCTCGGTCGAAGGCAGTCTCGAAGTCCCGCGCCGCTCACTCGACCCAATGCCGCGCGAGCTCGGCACAATGCCGCTCGCTGGCGAGATTGCAGCAAAGGCCAGCTTCAGCGGCACCGCCGCTGCACCGAAGGTCGAGCTACACGCGATTGGTACCAACATCGGGCCCCTCGACACGGCGAGCTGCACGCGAACCTTCGACGTCGACGTGCGGCTCGCCTACGACGGAAAGCAGGCCGAGCTCGAGCTGGAGGCGGCGAGCGAAGGCGCCAAGGTTCTGAAGGCGGACGCACAAGCGTCGTTCGATCTCGCCGCTCTCTTCTCGAAGAAAAATGAGAAAAAGGAGCTCGACTGGGACGGCTCGGCGAACCTCGCGCTCGATCGCTTCCCGCTCGATGTAGCGGAAGCGTTCGTAGGCGAAGCAGTCGGCGGAACCGCGACCGGCAAGGTGATGGTTCGCGACCTTCATCGCGACGCGAGCCTGGAAGGAAAGATCGCGCTCGACCGCATCTCCATCGGCGGTGCTGTGTATCCCACCGCCAAAGCCGAGGTCACCCTCAAGGGCGGCGCTTTCCACGCCCTCGCGCGAGTCGACCAAAGCGACGGCTACGCCGAGGTGAAAGCCGACGGCACCCTCGCCTGGGGAGCAGAGCTCGCCCCCAGCTTCGATTTCGTGGCGCCTGTCGACGTGGCGGTGCGAGCGAAGAACTTCAGGGCACTGGTCGTGCGGCCGTTTCTGCAAGAGACGCTCACCGACCTCGATGGGCGCGTCGACGCAGACACAAAAATCCGCATTGAAAAGGGAGGCACCGATGGCCGTATGGAGGGCGCCATTGCGCTTCGTGAGGGCACCTTCGGCGTCCCGCAGCTTGGCGAGACCTTTCATGCATTGAAAGGCAACATCGTCATCAAGCCGTGGGGCACGGTGAGGTTCGACGATTTCTCGGCAGAGGGCCCGACTGGAAAGGTCACCGCCAGCGCCGAGGCTGTCGTCGACGGCATCACCTTCCGCAAGGCCACAGCGAAGTTTCACATCGAGCGCGACGAGGCGCTGCCGATCGCGGTCGAGGGCGTGCCGATGGGTCGCGCGTACGGCGACATCAAGGTCAAGGCGAAGCTGGCGAAAGACGGCAAGAAGCTCGTCATCGACGTCGACGTACCGATGCTGAAAGTCGAATTGCCGCAGTCGACAGGCAACTCGCCGCAGGCGCTGGCCCCCGACGAGACGGTGGCCATCGGGCACCGAAACCGTGATGTGTTCAGCAGTGTATTGCTGAAGAAAGCGGAGGAGCCGAGCGAGCCGAGCGAGCTTTTGGTGCACGCCTCGGTGAAGCTGGGCAAGGACGTGGAAGTAAAGCGCGACACCACGTTGCGCGCGAAGCTGCGAGGCAAGACGACGATCGTGGTGAAAGACACGATCCGAGTCGGCGGGCAGATTCGGCTGGGCGGCGGGCATGTCGAGCTGCAAGGCAAGCTGTTCACGATCGATCGCGGCAGCATCAACTTCGTCGGAGACGACGCCTCCGATCCGCTGGTCGTCGCTTCCGCGCATTGGGACGCGGCCGACAAGACTCGCGTCTTTGCGGAGTTTACCGGCAAGGTCTCGGAGGGAAAGCTGACACTGCGCTCTGATCCGCCGCTCTCGGAGGACGAGATCTTGTCGTTGATCTTGTTCGGCTCGACCGACGGCGGTGTGGGGGCGACAGCTCCGCCGGGACAAGAGGCCAGCACTGCAGCGCAGGGGGCCGGCCTCGCGGGCGGCGTCGTCACGCAGGGCGTGAACAAGATCATTTCGGGTGTGACGTCGGCCGATATCACCACCCGCGTCGACAGCTCGGAGGCAAACAGCCCGCGGCCAGAGGTCGCCGTGCAGATCACGAAGGCCGTCTCTGCAAGGCTGGGCTACAAGCTCGGCGTACCCACACCCGGCGACAACCCCGACCGCGCGCAGCTCACCCTGGACTGGCGCTTCGTGAAGAATTGGAGCCTCGAGACGGTGGTCGGCGATCAGGGCAGCACCGCTGTCGATGTCGTTTGGCGCCTGCGCTACTGAGTCGGCGTTTCACGTGGTAGTGTCCACCAATCATGCTGTTTCGCGCTGCCCTGTTCGCGACCGCATCGCTGTTTGCCCTCCCGGGTTGTGCCGCCGACTCGCAAGAACGTGTCGGGGTCGCTCGTAGCTTCCGACCCGAGGCCGCAGATGACGACGGCGAGCGACTGGTGATCACCCGCAAGCTGGTAGAAAACTACAAGCTGACCGCAGAAGATTTCGCGCAGCTGCAGCTCTACTTGCACGGGCGCATCTTGCTGCGACGCGAGACCTCCGCCGGCACCCGCGAGATCACCAAACAGCACACGCTCAAGGTCGAGAGCGGGCGCATCTACGACGAGGTGCTGGTCGACAGCGCCACGCCGGGTGTCAGCATCTCGAGCGACGAGCTGCGGATCAATTTCGACCCTGAAGATCCGGAAACAGGCTTTGCCTTCAGTGAGGACGGGCAAGGCAAGTTCAGGCTCAAGCTCGAGCGAAAAGAAGGCGCAAAGGGCCTCAGCATCGAGTATGCCGGCGAAACGTACGACGTGGTGGAAGGGGCATCTGCGCACCTCGAAGTGGGCGCGGAGATGCTGCGCGAATATGTCACCAATCAGCGCACGCTTCCTGGCACTGTGCTGCCCTAGTAGCGGCACCAGGTGCTGAACGCCATCGCCTCTTGCCCGTGCTGGTCGCCAAGGCGTTCGACTCCACCTTTCGTCACTCGGTCTACCGCACCGGCACCGAGCTCGTGTATTTGGCGCTGCCGACCTCGGCTCGCAATCGAGCGAAGCCGCTGATCGACGGCGCAGTCATGCGCGGCTCACAGGCCTTGGGCGCCGGCCTGCTGCTACTGCTCGCGTGGGTCGGCTGGGACTCAGCCTCTGACTGATCTCGCGCGCCAGAGCTCGGTCCTCGATTTGGACGAAGGCGAGACGTTGTTCAATGCCGGTGAGCAACACGAGCGGACGTACGTGGTCGTCAGCGGCGAGGCGGAAGCCTTCCGCGAAGCGCCCGCCGTGTCCGGCCGCTTCGGCCCACGCTCCGTCGTGGGTGGCGCCATTTGTCTGGGCGACCGGGCCGCACAATGGGGGGCCCGCGCGACCGCCCCGACGCGCCTATTGTCACTCTGGAACGAAGACTGGTTCGACGAGATGGAAGAGCACGCTGATCTGGCGCGCGCCGTGATGGGTCTCTTGCGCTCGAGCGAGAACGCCTCTTCGATCTGCTCGCCGCCGCCGCCGGGGAGATCGTGCTGCATTGAATCGGTGGGGCGCAACGCGAGATCAGCCCGACTGCGATTGGGTGAGCGCGCGCATCCAGGCGGCTTCCTCGGCGCACATCGCCAGCGTCTTGGCCGCCGTGGCAGTGAGCACCTCCTTGCGCGGCGGATCGCTGGCGGGGTCGTGGTAGGCGTCGAGCAGACCGAGCGAGGCGATCCACTCCAGCTCGGTGAAGCCGGTGCCGACCTTGCGGGCCAGATCGGCGATCGCCAGCGTCAGCACCTTGAAGTGTGGCTTGTACGGCAGATCAAGCGCCCGCACGGGCGCCTCCGGGCTGACCCACAGCTGCTCGGTCGGCGCCAACACCTTGGCAGCGCCGTCTGGATCCTCGAGCAACATCCCGACGACGTCGCCAAGCATCTGCATCACTCCTGCGTCGCGCAGCGAGGCCAGGCCGGGGCCCTCGAAGTGGCGTGTCACCACCTCGGGCGGCACGATCGCCGCGCGCACCGAGGCCTGCCCCGCGTGACCCTCCCAGATCGGCGAAATCACGATGTCGGCTGTCGCCAGCTCTTTGCGAAGCGAGAACGCGTGCAACAGGATCGCACGTGCATCTTGGACGATCGCCTCGGGCTCCGGCAGGTCGAACTTCTCTGGAAGGTGGAGCATGGCGCGGGCATCGGCCGGCTCGGACGTGTCGGAGCTCATGGCGAACGGCATATCACAGTCGCGCTCGCCCACGAGGCAGTCGACGGCGAGCGACTGGGCTCCGTCGCGGAGGTCGCGCGAGCAGCCAGTAGACATCGGCTGCTGTAGGCTTGCGGCATGAGATGGCAGGCCCAAGCTTGCTGCTACGTTGCGGGCTTGGCGATGGCCGGGTGCGCAGCGGCGCCGCCAGCGGAGATCGCGGCCGTGGATGTGACGCCTTCGGCGAAGCCGCCGGCAGCCGCCGTCCCCGACGACGCGGTCGTCTTCGCATACTCACCGGAGCAGCCGGGCGACGTGTGCGACGAACATCGCACGACCCACCGCGAGCTGGTGTTGAACACGGGCGCGGAGGTGAAGCGGTCGTCGACGACGCTCGAGTCGCATGTGCGTTACGAAGTGCTCGAAACGAACAACGGCGTCTCCGTGAAGGAACGCGTCTTCTACGAGAAGTACGACGAAAGCAGCCCCAAAGGGGCTCGAGGGAGAGCTGGTACTGCCCAATCAACCGCCAAAGCCGATCTCGCTCGACGGCACGGTCAAAGTATCCGTGCCGCGTGGAACCATTCTACGCGAGGAATACGACTTCATCTTCCCGCGCGCGATGGCGGACGGGAGCGTCATCAACGTTCGGGAACGGACGCGCTACTCCCGCACGCGTACGCGCGCATTCACGAAGTGAGCGCGGCACCCAGATAGTTGCGTGGGCTGCGATCCAAGGCCTCCACGACTCCTGTACGGCGGCCATGCAGTAGACGGGAGTAGTGGATCGGCAGGAGCCTAGACCGTGGTTGGCGTCGCCAAACAGAGTCAGGGCGAGAGGATTTGAAGAGCCTCTCCGCGCCCCCTCGACCGTCATCGAAGCGGACCGCGCCGCTCCGTACGCGGAAATTGTCGGGGTCATTGAGGCGCTACCGCATTGCCCCAATTTGAGCTTCATCACCGTCTCGCCGCCGCAGGGGAGAAAATGTAGGCAAACCACGTAGATGCCGTGCCCCCGCCTACCGAGGTCCCATGCGCATCGCTCCTGCTTTCCGTAGATGTTCGCTGGTTGTCGGGTTCCTGGCTGTCGCTGGCTGCGCTCCGAATTCGGACCTCGAATCGCTGGACGAAGCAGAAGAGACCCCGTACGCGCTGGAGGGCGCTCTCCTTCCCGATATCGTGGTGCGCGAGTCAGATTTGCACACCAACTACCTCGACCTGTCGACTGTGCCGGGCCGTAGGCTGCTGCGGCTGTCGAACGGAACGGCGAACGTGGGTAGCGGCAAGCTTCACCTCTACGGAGTCGCGCCGGCCAATCCTGACGGAACCCAGACCGTGATGCAGCGGGTGTTCAACGCCGCTGGCGAATCCGAGGACCGCGTCGCAGGCAGCTTCACGTATCACCCCTCCCACAGCCACGTGCACTTCGACGGCTGGGCGAGCTATCGAATCCGGCAGATCCTTCCGAACGACGGTGTCGGTGACATCCTCGCGCAAGGCGAGAAGACCAGCTTCTGCATCTTGGACCTGGGCGTGTTCTCGAGCGCTCTCCCCGGCTTCAGTTCTGCGGGGGAGTTTCACAGCTGCGGTGCCACCATCCAAGGGCTCTCCGTCGGCTGGATCGACGTGTATGGCGCGGGTCTTTCGGGCCAAAGCATCGACATCACGGATGTCGTCGATGGAACGTACTGGCTGGAATCAGAGGTCGACCCGCTCAACATGGTGCTCGAGAGCGACGAGACGAACAACGCGACCCGTATCAAAGTAACGATCGGGGCCCCCCCCGTGGCGCAGGACTCCTTCGAGCCGAACGGGGATGCGCAGACCACCGCGCTGCAGCCCGCAGGCGCAGTGAACAGCTCGAATCTCGGCCCAGTCAATCCTTCGCGCACCGTCTCGGGGCTTTCGGTCCACGACGAGAACGATGTCGACTGGTTTCGCTTCTACGCAAACGATACGGGGGCAGCCGGGGACTCGGTCAGCTTGAGTCACAACGCTGGCGCTGGCGACCTCGACCTCGAGCTTCGCGACGCGAGCGGAGCGCTGGTCGCAACCTCGAACGGGCTCGCCGTGGACGAAGAGTCGATCTCGCTCGAGGGTCGTCCGGAGGGTTGGTACTTCGCGGTCGTTCGCGGCAAGCTCGGGGCGACGAACAATTCCTACAGTCTCACGATCGACCCGCCGACCAACCAGAGCCCGTCCATCACCATCACCGCGCCGACTGCTGGCAACGTCGACGTCGTCCACGCGCTGGAGACGTTCAACGCGACCTGGACGGTGAGTGATCCCGAAGGCGATTCGACCTGGGTCACGCTCTGGCTCAACAAGACCAACTCCCTCGATGGTCAGCAAGTCCTGCTCGAGACCTCCCGCTTCACGCCCGGCGAGGAAGGCGTCCACATCGTCAACACCTCCTACGTCACGGAGGGTACCTATTGGGTTTACGCCGCGGTCACCGACGGTGGCACCACGGTGGGTCAGTGGTCGGAAGGCACCATCAGCTTCGTCCCCAATCCCGTCTGCGCGCACGCTGTCTGCCAACAGGGCGCGAAGCTCAATGCGCCCGTCTGCGACCCATGTGCGGCCCAAATCTGTGCGGTCGACAGCTTCTGCTGCACCACCGCGTGGGACTCGCTGTGTGTCTCGGAGGTCGCCAGCGTCTGCCAGTTGGCTTGCCCCAGCGCCGCAAGCGTCGACTATCCAGTCGCCGCGCGTGGGGCGAATATCGTGGTGACAGGCACCGGTTTCGGCAGCATGACGAGCGTGACCATCGGCGGCGTTGCACAAACGTTCGTTGTCGACGCTGCGACGACGTTGACGATCCCAAGCGTTGCAGACGGCACCCCACTCGGAGCGCAGACCCTCGTGGCCTCGAGCAATACAGGCTCGACTGCGCCACTGGCAGTCACCGTGATCGACCTGCTGATCAACGAGCTCGATTCGGATCAGACGGGGACTGATACCAAAGAATTCGTCGAGATCGCGACCGGGGTACCGAACGTCAGCTTGAACGGCTACTCGCTCGTGCTCTTCAATGGCGGAAACGACAAATCCTATTTGGTGGTCAGCCTCGACGGGGTGACCACGAACGCGAGTGGGCTTGCCTTGATTGGCAATGCAGGCGTGTCGCCGGCGCCTCAAAAGACGTTCGCCGACAATCTGCTGCAGAATGGCGCGGACGCTGTTGCCCTCTATCAGGGTGTCTTCGCATCGGCCGCGGCGCCCGCTGGCGCTGGTCTCATCGACGCGCTGGTCTACGACACCAACGATGCCGACGACGCCGGGTTGCTCGTCCTCACGTTGGACGCCATTCAGGTAAACGAATCCACGATCTCGAGATCGTTGAAGCGGTGCAATGCCGGACGCCGACTGGGCGCTCGCTTCGTCGCGACAACCCTGCCCAGCCCGGGCGCTGCAAACGGAGTGTCCTGCGAGTAACCCATCGTCACGCTACCGCTCTTCGCCAGCTGCCCTCGACCGCGCTGCGCAGCTTTCTTTGAGCGGCCCGGCCTCGATGGTCGCCACGTCCGAGTTGTAGCCTCCAGCCGACAGGCTGGCAGCACACTGCGTCGTCCCAGACGACCGTCAACGTGGCTGCTCGAAGCTCGCCAGGGCGCGATCGCGCGCCACGCGCTAAGCAAGATCATGGCCGACGCCGTTGCCCAATTGAAGACCCAGCCCGGACTTCAACGCGATGAAACCCTTCTTGAAGGAGGCCTACGAGGCTTCGCTTGCAGAGCCCCGGTAGGCGGCAGCTGCCGCCCCTTTTTCCGGTGCCGGGCAAGTAAGATGGGCGGAGCTTCGGACGTCGACGCTCGATCCGCTTCGATCAGATCAGCGAGGTCTTGCGCGGCAACAAGGGCGTTGTGCTGGAGCTCTTGGATGGCGAACGCGTCACGTTGGGCCAGAGCTGGGGCGAGTCCGCCGAGAGCGGGGAGAGCTTGCTGCATCGCTTGGAGCAGGCGCAAGCTGGGTGCGGCGGACGCAGGCTATCGCGGGGTGGCGCTGATGCCCGAAGAGCTCGAGCAAGTGCTCTCCAGCGAAGGCTCCAGCGCAGAGGCGATGCTGGGGGCGGCGCTGGCGTTGCGCGAGGTGGAGCCCGAGGCCGCCTCCGAGCACGTCCGCATCGCTGCGGCGCGTGTAGCCAATGATCGCGTACGTATCGCGCTCGAAGGCATCGCCGCGGGAGACCAAGACGATCAGGCGATCCAGGAAGCGCTGGCTGAATTCGAGGGTTCCGTGAGGGCGGACGGCGTTGCCGAATCAGCACCCTGTTAGACCTACAGCTCAGCCCTGAAACTCGAACACGGTCCGCTCGAATCGACCGGCGGTGAGGTCCGCCTCGCGGATCCAGTAGAACAGGCGACCGCTGCCCCAATCGCTGCGGAGCTGTTCGTCGGTGTCGATCTGCAGCAGCAGGCGAAAGCTCGCCGCATCCGCCTCGACCTTCTCATCCGGCGTTTCGTCGATGGCGTCGGGCTTGCCGGCGACCTGGTAGGCTTTGCGCCGGGTCATGTCGCCTTGGTTGGGGTCGGCGTGGCCGAGCATCCGGTGAAACGCGTCGGTGCCTGCAGACGAAATGCGCACCGCGACCACGACATGATCCATGTACCGATGGGTCTCGTCGTCGGAGAGACCGAGCGCGCGGGCCTCCTTGGTGCGGTTGAACGGGAGCGTGAGCTCACTACGACACTCGACAGGCGTCTCCACCAGCTCGACATGCGCGTACTTGTGTGGCGCCACGAGATCTGCTGGCTTGCTGCGCCTGGCCAGGGCCGTGCCAGGGCGTGTGTGCAGCACCGCAATGGCGCTCGGCGCCCTTGCGTCGTCGGACCAGGGCATCGTGGCGAGATCGTAGAAGAACGAAAGCAGGCCCTGCTTTGGCAAGGTCCCGGTGGAGTCCGCGCGGGACGCGTCTGCCAGATTGATCTGCGCGACGAACGAGAGGGGACCCTTTGCCCCGCGCGGCCACTCGACCTCGGCGGCCAGGTCTGGGAGGCCCCCGAGGCGTGACCCGCCGAGCAAGGGCGCGCTGGCGGGCTTGGGAACGAGGCGAACAGAAGGCGCTAGCGCGGTCAGGATCTGCGACGTCCGAGCGCCCAGCTTGGCCTTCTCGACAGCGGCGGTGACAGCGCCGCGCTGCCCGTCGACGCCCTCGGCTGCCGGCGCGGCAGCGGCGCGAGGCAGAGACCCCTGGGCCTCGAGCTCGCTGATGGCGGCCTCGAGGCGCGCGATCGTCTTGTCGTGGTCCATGCCGTAGCGCGCGCCATGACGAGCCCAGTTGAGCGCCTGATACAGATCGACCTCGACCGGCTCGCTGGGCTCGATCGTCTTGGTCCAACGCGCGCCGTTGCCGTTCTCACCGAAGAAGATCATGTTGCTGATCGCGCGCTCGTCGCCGAGATTGGCCGCCTTGTCGTAGAGCGCGCGGGCGCGGACGAAGTCTTCCGGCACACCCTTGCCGCGGTAATAGGTGTCCGCAAGCTCGCGCAATTGCGTCGACGCCACGCGATCGGCTTTGCTCGTCACCAGCATCTTGGCCGCCTTCTTCGGGACAGCCTTCTTCGGGGCAGCCTTCTTCGCGATGCTCTTCTTCGGAGCGGCCTTCTTCGGGGCAGCCTTCTTCGCGATGCCCCCCCTCGGAGCGGCCTTCTTCGGGGCAGCCTTCTTGGGAGCGGTCTTCTTCGCGGTTGCCTTCTTGCTGCTGGCCGAACGTCGCTTGGTCTTCGCTGCGGACATCGTCTTTTCCGAGATCTCTCGCCGCGGTCTAGTCGCGCCGGCGAGCGCGCAGGGTATCGCGTCTTTTTCGGCGTGGAAGAACCCTGTCGGAGGGCGAGATCGCCACGCCAGTGAGGCACGCGTGCGGCGCCCAAGAAGAGCCGCTGCAGACCTCGAGTTCAACGAGACATCGGGCTAGGGAGCGTCGAGGCGTAGGACGGCGCGTGCCTCGCTTCGCTCGATAGCTTCGGCGACGAGCACCCCTTTACGGTATTTTCTTCGTCGCTGACGTTGAGATGGCGGCTGCTGTCATTCGAAGAGCGCCGTCAGACTGGACCATTCTCGAGGGGGGCGCTCGGCACCCCTACAGGGCTTTGACCCGTGGGCCGTACTCGCCGATGACGGGGCTCGTCGCTCGGACGCGCTTCGCCGCTTCGAGCAGCGCACGCGCGCCGAGCTTGGTACGGTGCTCGGTGCAGAGATCGAGCGCGCCTCGCAGCGAGCCATCAAAATCCTTCAGTTTCGTGAGACGGGAGTCGAGCTCGGATTGGCGTGCGGGGGGCAAGAGCTCGGCCAGCTCGCCCAAGCACTCCGTTTGGTCGGCGACCTCGTCGAGGCAGCTCTTCAGCAGCCGCTCCGCCGCCTCGGTCTCTTTCAGACCTTTTCGTGCGCGCGCGTACTCGAGCTTCAAATCGGCGTCCGTGCCGATTGCGGCCTCGTACGTGCCGCCAGCTTCCAGCGCGGCCTTGAAATCGCCCTTCAGGTTGAGGGCGCTCATGCGTGCGAGCTGAACGTTGATGGCATTGGGGTTCAGCTTCAGGCCGCGGTCGTACTCGCTGAGCGCTGCATCCAGCTCGTTCTTGCCAACGTGCAGGCTCCCCTCGATGTAGTGGATGTATGCCTGGAGCGGAGCCGGGAACTTGACGCCACGCACTTTCTTCATCGAGCTCTCGACATCGTCCAATCGGCCTTCCCCCGCGGCTTGCAAGGCCGCCATCAGGTCATCGCTGTGCGCGCCCCAGCTCGCCTTGTCGCGCGCGCCAACGAGACCGACGCCGATGATGGTCGACATGCGGAGCCCTGCCGTCAGCTCCTCGAAGTCGTAGACGGCCCAACTTCCTTGTCGCTTGCGCAGCCACCAGCGTGTGCGTCCAGCGCCCGTGACGTGCGAGTATTGCCGTAGGTACAGCTGTAGCTCGTCTCTGTCCTTGGTGTCGAGGTAGACGATCTTCGTGATCTCGTGCTGATCCCAAGCGCCAAACTTGGCTGCCGTCTTCAGGCGCTCGGCTTGCGACTTGCCCATAGCGGCGGCGAACTTCAGCTTGTCGGCTCCGGGAGGCAGGGCAAACCCCTGCTGCTCGACGAGATCCAGTGTCATCACGTAGTCCCAGCTCGCGACGATTGCCGGTCCGTCGGAGGCGCGCTGGTCCGCGCCGAGCTTGCTGAAGAACGCGTTCAGCTCGGCTTTGTCGACTTCAGCATCGCCGGGGCTGGCCGCCGAGGCTGAACCGAATGCCTCCCATAGCGCCGCTTGCTTCGCGCTGGGGCTCTCGCCGAGGTCTTTGCCTTGCTCGCGTGCGGGGTCGTCTCGTGGACCGCACGCAGCGAGAGCCAATACGCACGCGATCACGATGGCCCGCATGGGCGGACGCTAGTCCGCTTCGCTGGCGAAGCGAAGCGCTCGCGCGCGCTTTTCAGGCGTTCTCGTTGCCCTTCTTGGAACGGCATCCTGCTGTCGCGAGGTCGGCCGCTCGAACAAGCGGCGCGCGAAGGAGCCTCGGACTGCGGGTTTGCGCGCTCGTGCCGCGGGTCAGCAAACGGGGGCGCGTCGACCCCCCAACCCCCGTCACAAGTGAGGGGGGCTAAGAGTGCATCTGGAAGCCTTTTTGATCCTGTTTCTGAAGTCTCCCCCCTCACGCAGTCAGGGGGCTGGGTCTCGCACGGGCGCGCGTTCTCCATACACGTGCACCCGGGGTGCTCGCGGGACTCCGCGCGCGCTGACGCTACTTGCACGCCGAGACGCGCAGCTTGCCGAGCGCGCCCATCGAGAACGGCTTGCTCCACGCGCCGCCCTTGAACATGGCTGACACGCTGCGGGTGTAGATGATGCAATGGCTCGCGCCCTTCTCCTTGACCATCACGTCGACGGTGCGGTTTCTGGTGGTGGGCACGTTGAACATGTCTTTGTCGACCGACCAGTCGAGCTTCGCAGCGACCTTGATCACGTCCGCTTCGCTGCTGTCGCCGCCGGCTTTGTGATTCGCGGCGAAGAGCGCGGTGGTGCCCGGGTCGACCTTGTTGGCTGTCGCGTCCCAGCGTGACGTCTCGCTCGCGGTCTTCAGCACGGCCGTAAAGTCGGTACCCAGCTTGCTGGTGGCGTCGAACCACTTGCTGTCGGTCTTCGCTTCTACAGGCTTGCCCCATTTGTCGAAGTTGGTTGCCCTGCGCGCGATGTGAGCGGTTGTGTCGGCCAGGTTTCTGTAGTCGTTGAACTCCACCGCCTCGCCCTTCTTGACGCTGGCGGTGATGGTCGTGAGGCGCGCGGCGTCGGCCTTGGCCTGGCCCTTGGCCTGGAGTTCGAAGTACTTCTTGCCGAGCGCCTTGTAGCTGGCGGCGAGCTTGCAACCGTCGGCTGCATTCGGCGTCTCTTTGGAGTATTCCGGCGGCGCTTTGGCCGTGGCTGACTTCTTGTCTTTGCAGGTCTTGTCGAGCTTCTCGATCTTGACGATCGCGGCGATGTTCTTCTCGAACCACTGGTCGCTCGAGATCTCCACCTCGTTCGGCTTCGACTGCACTTTGCCGATCAGCGTGAGCGCGTCAGCGACCTCGCTCTTCCCCCACACGTAGGCCTTGTAACGCTCGTGGTTGTCCTTGTCGGCGGAGGCAGCCTTGTCGGCCGTAGCCAGGGCCTTGGCGAGCCGATCTTCACCCTGCTTCAGCAGCTTCTCCCAATCCGAGAGGTCCCATTTGGGATCCTTCTTCTTCACGCGGGTGATCGCCCCTTTCAGCGAGTCGATGGCAGTCTTGCCGGACTCGCGGGCGCTCGGGTCCGTGCCCCAGTCGGCCTTGTCCGCGAGCTTCTTCTCGAGGTGCGACTTCGCCCCCCCGCCGAGGGCGATGTCGTCCGCAGCGGGGCTCTTCGAGGCGTCTGCCGCGTTGGCGAGCTGAGGGGCTGCCAGCGTGAGCGGCGCGCTGAACGCCAGGCCGAGGACCGAGACAAAGACAAAACGTGCATGAGCTTTCATGACCGAACGACCTCCACGCCCGTTTCTTACTGGTGTGCTCACAAATCATGCCCACATACTTTCTGCCGCTCTGCCCCCTCCCAGCCCGGAAACAATGCTGATCGCCGCGGGCGAGCGCTCGTTTGGGCGCGCCACCATGCGCTCGAAGTTCCTGTTTGGCAGCGGCTTCTGGGCCCACGCGGTCGAGCGGCACGGACTCTCGTTCGATACCCGCTTCGTCCCGCCGAGCGACGGATCCTCCCCACGGTATTGCCTGCAGCTCGTGGTCGACGGCACCTTCGAGCTGCTCGGACCGAACGCGGCGACACTGACTGGCCCGGTCGCGCTGTTGCTCTCGGAGGACCAGTTCGAGGGCGCGCACGGGAAGCGGTCGTTCTCGTTTCGATCGTTCGGCGACCCCTTCCGCGCGGTAGATCTCCGTGTGGGGTCCGAGTGGCTCGTGCAAAAGCCAGCAGCGCTGCCCCTCCAGCTCGACGTCGGAGCCGAGGTATGGAGGCGCGCGCGCACCCTGGCAAGCACGCGAGGCTCCGATCAGGCGATCGGTGCTGCCGCCCGCGCGCTCCTGGAGCAGCTGGCCTGCGCGAGGGTGCTCGAGCCCGGGTTGGCCGCGCAAAGCAACATTGGAGGCCGCGTCGCGCGATTGTGGTCGGCCCTGCGACCGATGGCGGAGCGGTTCTACGGCTCGCCGACGCTGCAAGAGCTCTCGACCGGCAGCGGCATCTCGGTACGCCAGCTCGCCCGCGACGTGGAGCAGTTTCTGGGTCGCACGAACCACGGCGGCGCTGGCTGGCGCGAGACCACCCGGAGATTTCGCCTGAAGCTCGCCATTGTCGGGCTCAGCGCGGCCGACGTCAGCATTGCAGAAGTCGCACAGGCCGCCGGCTATGGCGGTACCGTCGCGATGGCGCGCGCGTTCCAAGACGCGGGGCTACCCGCGCCGACGACGGTCCGTGAAGCCCTGCGTCGCTGAGGGCGCGTGCCGCGACGACACTGCAGGGTCGGCGGAAGGTAGTGAGACCTAAATGAGCGAGGCTGATCTCGACGGAGCTGTCGCCAGCTGCAGCCCGAAAGGCGTCAGGCTTCAGGCCACGGGCTTCAGCCAGAAAGAGAGCGAGAAAGAGGCAGCCAGAAACAGAGCGAGAAAGAGGCCGGCAACATCGCTCATCATCTGGGCTCTGGCTCTGGCTCTGGCTCTGGCCGAAGCCTGTGGCCTTCTTTGATCGAGAATCACGCTCCCTGATCTAGCCGTCGCACTCAGCTCGGCGCGTGTTGGTAGCGCATCACGACACGCTGCTCGGGCAAAGGCAGCGCCGCGCGCTCTTTTGCGATGATCGCGCTGAGCTCGTGCCCGCACATCGAGTCGTCGACGACGCTGAAGCCCAGGCGCTCGTACCAAGGGCGATTCCACGTGACGTGCCCATATGTCGTCAGCCATAGCTCGCCCTGGCGCTGACTCCAACGTTTGGCGCGTTCGATCAGCATGCTGCCGGCGCCTCGCTTCATCCATTGGCAGCGAACCGAAATTTGATGCAAGTACGGGCGGTGGTCGACCTCGCCCACTGCAGAAAAGCCAATGGCTGTGCCATCGTGCGCACATGCGAACAGCAATCGCCCGCTCTGCAATGCGACTGTCCAGCGGGCTTCTTCGTCGAGGCTGAACGGGTGGTCGCGCGGCAGCACCAGCGCAATGCCCGCGTCGCGATAGGCAGCGCACGCGTCGTCGTCGATGTCACGCGCGATGGTCAGCTCGTCGCTTCGGGCGGGGCGCACGAAGAACCCTTCGCCTCGGGGGGTAGCCGCAGCCAGGTCCTCGCGGCGCAGCTCCATCAAGTAGACAGCGCGGCCGGCGCCATCCTCCGGGGCCACGCGCAGAAATGCGAAGCCCGCCTTCTCGTACGCGCGGATGGCGGACGTGTTTTCGGTATGGGGGTCGATGATACAGGTCGTGATGCGGGCGTCGGCGAAGATGACGCGCTCGACAAAGGCGCGAATCATTTGTGAGCCGACGCCCCGATGGGCCAGGTCGGCCTCTCCTATCAACACGTCGCAGTTGGACGCATTGGGATCAAGGACCCCATAGAGGTCCATCACCTCTGGAAAGTCCCCAACCGCTCCCAGGTGAACATGCCAATCTCGCGACCCTCATGCTGAACGATGAATGTGTAGATGGGGACGCGGCCTTCGATGTAGTCGCAATACTCGAACGCGACGTCTTCGAGCGTGCGGGCATGCGATGATGCTGCGATGACCCCGAGCCGCGCAGGCCAACCGCCGTTCTGGACGCTCTTGTTGCCGTGGCTATCGCTCGTCGTTGCTGCGATAACCTTCGTGGGGCTGCTCGGCGGGTTTCATCCGCCGGATAGCGAGCGCGACACCACTGTGCTGATCTCCCTGGTGTTGGTGGTGCTGCTGCAGGTGCCGGCCTTGATCGCGATGTCTGGCCGACTCGGCACCTCGTCTACCTCGGTCGGTGGCCAGATCGCGCTGCTTGTCTTGCGGCTGATTGTAAGCATTCCGCCGATCTTGTTCGCCGGCTCCATTTCGCACGAGGGTCGCGGCGAGCGAGAGAGCGACAGCGTTCGTTCGCTGGAGACTGCTCCCTGAGCGCGGCCGCTGCATGGCTCGTCGTGCTGCTCGGCGTGGGCCTGCCACTGCCGAATTTGTCGCCCGATGTGATCTGCAAAGGCTGCCTGTCGGCCGGACGTGATCGCAATGAGCCACAGCCGCTCGTCGTCGTGCTTCACGGCGACGAAGGAAGCCCAGCGAAAGTCGCGGGGCTCTGGGCGCCGCTGGCCGAGCGGGGGGTATGTTCGCTGCCAGACGGCTCTGCGCACGTTTGCGATGAAAAAGAAGATTTGGTGAAGCGCCGCACCTTTTGGCTGTTTGCGCCGAAGTGCCCGAGTAGCCGAGGCTGCGCTGGTAGTTATTGGCGTTGGGGCGGCAGTGTCTCGTGGCTCGACGAACAAGTCGACCTGTTCGCGGCGAAGCACAGCGTCGATAGCGCGCGCGTGTATGTCGCGGGGTGGTCGGGCGGCGCCACCTACATCTCGATGATGAACCCGGACTGGTTCCCACGTTTCGCGGCTCTCAGCTTGGCTGGTGGTGGCACTCATCCGCACAAAGACGCGTGTCTGCCGAACGCAGGAGGCTCGTGCGCGCCGGTCACCTACTTGATGGGCAGCGGCAATCCGCTGTTCGCGCTTGCCGAGAACGCCAAACGTGGCTTCGAGCGTTGTGGGCATGAGCTCGACTTTCAGCTCTTGCCCGGTGTCGATCACGCTGGCGAGTGGCGGGCCTACCAGAAGCGATTGCCGGAGATCGCCAGCTGGCTGCTCGATCACCCGCAAGGTTGTCCGGCGCCTGAGGCGGCTCCTCGGCCTGACATCACGCCTCCCGCAGCGAGCGCCAGCGCAACGACTTCGAGCGAGCAAACGCAACAGACTGGCGGGGTGCCGCCTGCTGTCGAGCCCGCACGAGGCGGCTGCGCCTGCTCTGTTGAAAGAACCAGCTCGCCGGTCGCGTCGGCGGGCGGGCTCCTCTTGCTTGCCTCCGTGCTACGGTTCTTCCGCTCTGGAGCCCGGCGTGTCGAACGACGATTGGCAGAATCTCGACGTACTCGCCCGCGAAGGGCGTGAGCTCAGCAAAGAGCCTCCGATCGGGGGCGCGCCGACGTTCGGTCGCGCGGCCGAGGTCGAGGCGCTTTCGCGCGCGCTCGCTGGGCGAAAGAGCGCGGTGCTCCTGGGTGAGCCGGGCGTCGGCAAGACCGCGATCGTCAAGAAGCTGGTCGAGTTGGTGCGTCACGGGCGCATCCCCGCGCTGAAGGACGCGAGCGTGTGGGAGATCGCCACCACGGGGCTCGTCTCCGGCACGCGTTACACCGGCATGCAAGAAGAGAAGATTGCGTCCCTCCTGAAGAACGCGCGACCCGAGCGCCTCGTGTACGTCCCCGATCTCTGGAACATCGCTGTGGCAGGCTCGTACGACACGAACCCGCGCGGCATCTACGATTTGATGCGCCCCGGGGTCGAAGCCGAGCGTTTGGTGCTGTTCGGCGAGATGAGCCAAGGCCGCTGGGAGAAGCTCTGTCGCGAGTTTCCGATCCTGGAGCGCGACTTCGCCACCATCACCGTCGAGCCGACCGACGACGAAGAGACGCGCGAGCTGTTGACCCGCCTCTCGTCCGAGATGGGGCCCGACATCGTGATCGAGCGCGCAGCGATCGAGCGCATCTACCAGCTCTCCAAGAAGTTTCTGCCGACGCAGAGCTTCCCCGGCAAGGCTGTCGACCTGATGAAGAAGGTGGTGCTCGCGAAGCGCGCCGACAAGACGCGAAGGGGCGCGGCCGACGAGACGTTCGTAGAAGAGCTGTTCGCCAAGCAGACCGGCTTGCCGATGCACGTGATCTCGCCGCGTGTATCGGTCTCGTACGACGAAATGGTCGATTTCTTGAGCCAGCGTGTGCTCGGCCAGGACGAGTCGGTGCGCGCGGTCTGCGACGTGTTGGCCCTCTACAAAACAGGCCTTTCCAATCCTGATCGACCGGCGGGTGTGCTCTTGCTCGTCGGCCCCACGGGCGTCGGCAAGACCGAGCTCGCCAAGGCGACCGCCGAATTCTTGTTCGGAAGCCGCGATCGAATCTTTCGCGTCGACCTGTCGGAGTACAAGGACTTTCACTCGTTCGAGAAGCTGATCGGTGACCCGAAGAAGGGCACCTTCGGCTTGCTGACCGACTACGTGAGACGAAACCCGTTCGGCGTGATCTTGCTCGACGAGTTCGAGAAGGGCCATTCCAACTTGGCCGATCTGTTCTTGCAAGTGTTCGACGACGCGCGCTTGACCGACGCCTATGGCGAAACGGTCGGCTTTCATCACGCTGTGATTCTGCTGACCTCCAACGCCGGCAGCGATGTCGCCGCGGTCGACCAATCGATGGGTTTCGCAGGTGATATGCGTCCGACGGAGGAGAAGCTCGCCGAGCGCACACGCAAAGCGCTCGAGCAACACTACCGGCCGGAGTTCTTGAATCGGCTCGACCGCGTGCTCGTACTCAGACCTTTGCATAAGGACGATTTGCGCCGCATTGCGCGTCGCGAGCTCGGCAAGATCTACAAACGTGACGGGTTGATCGAGCGCGACCTGTTGCTCGAGGTCGACGATGGCGTGATCGAGCTGTTGCTCGAACTGGGCACGGACCCGAAGTACGGCGCGCGCCCGCTCAAACGAGCGATCGAAGATCTGGTGATGATTCCGCTGGCGCGCTCGCTCCTGGGCGTCGGTTTTCGGCGTTTTCAACTGCTTCGGGCTGCGCGCAGCGGCGACGAGGTGACCATTACGTTCGAGCCGACCGAGGCCTCACGTCGTCTCGACAACCTCGAGCGCCGCGCCCGCGTCAGCGACGGGCAAGGCGGCACTGTGAGCTTGTCGTTGGCCGATGTGCGCGATCAGGTGGGCGGCCTGTATGGGCGGCTCGACGATTTGGAGACGGCGGCAGATCTCATTGGAATGCGTCGCGAGCTCGCCGCATTGGAGGCGCGCGAAGCCTCACCTGCGTATTGGGAAGACGCCTTCGGGCACGCCGGCATCTTGGTACGGCGTCATCGTCTCTCGGTCGAAATCCGCAGGCTGGAGATTTTGCGGGGTGAGCTGGACGCTGTGCGCGAGCTCGCCGATGTCTCCTTCCTGGAAGCAGACGACTCGGTGGCGGCCGAGCTGACCGATACGTTTGCGCGTCTGGTGCGACGCATGGGCCGGGCCGAGCGTGAGCTGGTCGGCTTCGACGAGCGTGACCAAGGCGACGCGCGGGTGGTGGTGACGGCCGCCGGTGCACACGAGGCGGCAGCAGACTGGGCGCGAAACCTGGCTCAGATGTACGCGGCGTGGGGCAAAGAGCGCGGCTACGACGTCGAAGTCAGCGACCACGCCGGCGCTCACAATGTCGTCGTGCTTGGCGCGTACGCCTTCGGCTATTTGCGCGGCGAGCAGGGGGGGCACCGCCTGATGTTGACAGCGAGCAACAAGAATCAACGCCGCCCAGAGGCCTTTTTGGCTCGGGTCGAGGTGCTTGCCCCTGGAGAAAAGCCCAACGAGCTGGTGCGCATCGACGACGTTTCGCCAATTCGCACCTACGATCTGTGGCGGTCGCACGGCGTTCGGGACCGCGTGAGCGGTCACAGCGAGGGCGACGTGCGCAAGGTCTTGGCGGGGCGGCTCGACGCGTTTCTCGAAGCGCACGCCGACAAGCGCCGGCAGCGGCCCGTCAACTGACTTCAGGCGGCGCGCGCTGGACGCGCACGACCTTGGACAATGTCTCGGCCAGATCGCGGTGCGCTGCAGCGAGCTCTCGCTGCGCTTGCCTCGAATCCAGGAGCAGCTTGATGCCCTCCGCGACTGCGAGAAGCAGCACGATTCGAAGGCCGACGCCGATCAGAAGGGCGAGTCCGACGAACACACCGGTGCCGGTTGCCGGTCCACCGAGTGCGACAATCCGTTCTCTCGTATCCCCCTCGAGATCGCCCGCCATCAATGTGACGGAGGCGAGCAGCCCAAGTGCGCCGTAGATGGCGGCCACCCCCCAGATGATCCATCGGGCAATCCGCAGGAACGGATAAGTTCGGTCCGCTTGCAGGCGTTCGAGGAGCAACCGACTCTCGAGACTCGGCGGGGCTAAATCGTCCATCCCGCAACGATAACACCTCGCCCGCGCGCGGGTGGTTCAGCGGAGGGTCCGGAGGCCGCTCAGGGCTGCGCGCCGGAGAGCTTGAAGGCCGCGCTCGGCTGGCTCATCTCGTCGTAGCCGTGCACCATTACGAACACGGCGGTGGGCTTGTCGAGCGTCAGCGTCACCTCTTCGTTGGAGCCGTCGAGCCAAGGTCGGAAGGCCCATTTCGTCAGCGTCGGCTTGCTGCCGAGACCAATGTAGAGATCTGCGTCGCCGCCAGGCGCCGCCTGGTCTTCGTGAAGCGAGATGACGTAGCTGCCGGCCTTCAAGGTGCCGAGCGAATATTCCATCTGCTCGCCTTTGGCGACGACGCCCTCTTCGTTCACTGCCCACTTGGTGACGACGCCTTGCGGTGTGAACACGTTGTCCTCTTCACCCGTGACGACGACGACCTGTGACTTGTCGATACCGGTAAAGATCTCCTGGTACGTCTTGGGCTTGGCGTTGTCGCCGAGGCTCTTGATGAGTGCCAGCGAAGCGGCCGGCATCGAGTGAAAGAAGGCCGGCATCGCATTGGTGATCATGTCCATGTACTTCGTTCCGCTCGGATCATCGGGGTTCAAGATCGAGCGGGTCTTGGCGAGCGAGCCGTCCACGTAGGCGTAGGTGTCGCAGCCGTTCATGAAGAAGATCTGGTACTTGTCGGCGCGAAATTCGCCGCGTTTGGCGAGGGCGCGCACGTTCTGTCCAAGGCCTGCGTGACCGTTGTAGAAGATCAGGTCCGCTTCGGTGCTGAGCCCCTCGTAGCGCGTGTAGAACGACTGCGGCGCGCTGGAGACGTTGTCGACCAAGAGCGCGTTCACAGTCAGCTTCTTGCCGTTCGGCAGCGTGGCCACGATGGTCATGTCCGGGTTCGCCACGCCGGGTGAGCCACTGACGGCCGGCGTCAGCTTGGCGCCGCTGAAGGAGCTCTTCACGCCTTTGACGAAATTGTCGTAGGCGGAGATGCCAGCGTCCGCAGACGTCTTCGCGCCGTCCTCGAATTTGCCGAAGATTGCGACGACACGCAGCTCGTCGTCCTCCCACACCTTGTGGAACTCGGGATACTTGCCCTCCGTGTTCTCCAGGCTCTTCACGACCGAGGCGGTGAGCTTGACGACGTCGCCCGCTGCGGGCTTGCAGCCCGAGCGATTGGGTCGGTAGTAGTACCACATGCTGCCAGCGGTCACGTCGTGTGCCCCGGAGTCGACGCAGGTCTTCTTGTAGCTCGCGGTGAACGCGTCGAGCCCGCTGAAGTCGATCTTCTTCGGGAGCGTGAACGTATAGGTCTTGGGCAGGTTGGTCTTCGAGCCCCACGCGACAGGCAGCTTGGCGTGGTACTTCACGTGTGTCGTTCCGTCGTCGAGCCGTTCGCTCTCGATGTCGGTGATCACGACCGTGTCGAGCCGACCGACCGAGCGATCTCCGTTGAGATGGCCCATCGTGTAGAGCAGCTGATCTTCGATCGTCTGGTTCAGATCGAACGTCTCTGTCGTCACCAGCTCGCCGTCGAATTCGAACTCGAGCAGCGTCGCTTCGGCGCTCGTGAAGTTGTCTTCGGTGGACTCGACGTCGTCACATCCGACAGATGACGTTGCGGCCAGCACCAACCCGAGGGCCAGAGAACGGAGCTTCATGCTGCGGCCCTGGCAATATCTGCGCCACTAAAACCACAGCGGACTTCAGTATCTCACCCAAGCGCACCCTGGATCCTGAATATTTCAAGATCCAGGCGACTTGGACCAGATCACGGAGAGCGATGTTCGAGCTCAGGTGAAGGCCGAAGCCGGTCTCCCGATGTCCAAGCCGAAGCAGAAGCCGAAGCGGAAGCCGATCTCGAAACCGAAGCAGAAGGCCCCATCGTGCTCGGCTTGCGCCATCGAGTTCGGCATCGGGCTCGGCAACCGGATCGGGCGCGGTGCTGTGCACCGCCGAAAACGGCGACGCCGGCGGAGAGCCCGGCGCCGCCGCCGGTCGATCAGCGACCGGCAAGCTTGGTAAGCATCGCTGCCAGCCTGCCCAAGAGCCGCAGCAGCTCGCCGACCTCGGCAGCTGTGGCGAGACCGAGCCGCCCCAGCGCCTCCACGCAAGCCGCCGCCTCGCACGCTCATCGACACGACGACAAGACCGCCGCCGAGCGACCGAGCTCCGCCGCCGAGGACCGAGCTCCGCAGCCGACCACCGAGCTCCGATGCCGAGGACCGACCACCGATGCCGAGCCGCGAGGTCGATTCCGATATCGCAATCGAGCTCGATGTCGGCCTCGGGAGATCGGCTTCGGCCTTCACCTGAAGTCGAACTTCGCCTGTTCGTGATCACCGCCCAAAATCGATCGAATTCTGGAACAGCGCTAGATCAAGGGCTAGCGGGGGGGCACGGGGGCTGCCTTCGGCTTGGCTGGCTTGATACCGGTGAACGCCTTGCCGTCGAAGCCCACCTCGACGCGACCACCCGAAGGCGGAAGCTCGACGACGAAAGACACCAACTTGCCTGCGACGAGCGCGCTCAGCGTCACTGGACAAGGCTCTGCCGGCAGCAGCGCCTTGGGCCTGGCAAGGGACACCAACACCTCTCCCTCGCCGCCTGGCTCGAGCAGTAGTGCGACCAGCCCGACACGGCCCGCCGTTGCCTCGGGTCGCACGAACTCGCGCGCCTTCTCGGGGCCACGTTCGATCCACACATTGATCGGCTCCCGACCTGGAGGCGATCGCAGCAAGAACGGGACGCCGCTCGGCAAGCTGGGTAGCTCGTTCAAGTTGCGCTCGAGCAGCTTCCGATCGTCAGCTTTCGCGGTCTCGCCAGCCAGCAGCTCGCGCAGCAGCACATGCGTCAGTCGATCTGCCAAGAGAGCAAGCTCGGGGTCGCCTGCGCGGCCGCCGGTACGCGCGACACGTGAGAGCGTGCGCAGCGCGACGTCGAGTCGGCCGGCGCCTGCGTGTGCGAGAGACAGCCGAATCTGCGTCGCCGCGTCGTACGGCACCAACGCCTCCAGCGCCCGATACACAGCCGTGGCGTCCTCGAACAGCTTCTCTTCGCGCAAGCGATCACCGAGCAGCGCGTGCGCCCACGGGTCGTGCGTCGCCCGCTCCGCGATCTCGCCATACGTCTTCTTGGCGTCGTCTTCCAGGCCGGCGCGCCGCAACAGACGAGCGGCATCTGCGATCAACGTCGCGTCGACGAACGGGTCCGCGCGCAAGCGGCGCGCTTCTTCGCCCAACGCTTCCTTTTCGCCGAGCGCAGCCAGCAGGGCGAGCAGACGGCCTCGCAGGCGGGTGTCGTGCGGCGCCAGCTTGAGGAACGTCCTGACGACCTCGAGCCGGGCCTTGTCGTCGGTCGCCTTCTCGTAGCGAGCGGTGAACTCTGCGACAGGCAGTCGCTCGCTGGCGAGCAACATCCAGCGCACGCGTCGCAGCTCCATCGGATTGGCGCGGCGCAGCGCCTCTTTGCGCAAGAATGCCGCCGCTTCCATATCGCCGACGAGCTCGATCTGCTTTGCGATTGGCAACGCTTGCATGCTCACGGAACCACTGGTCCTCAGCACATCCAACATCAGCTCGAGGAAGGCTCGTTTCGCCGTCCACGAGCCGAGCTCACAGGTGCTGCGAGCCTCCTCGAACAGATCGGCATAGCCGCGATTCTTCTGGTCCATTCGTTCGCGCCACACGCCACGTCGAAGCGGCACTGCGAGCGTGGACGTAGGCGAACACTTCTTGCCACGCAAGGCAGGCACCGGTGGCCACACGATGCTGTGTGAAACGGAGACCTCGACCTTGGACCCCACGCGCGGGTAAGGCAGGTTTTCGATCACCGTCGCGACGCAGCGCGCGAGCATCTCGTCACCCGCGTTGTTGATCTTCACGTCGGAGACCTTCGCGTCGCCATCGAGCTTCAGCTGAATCTGAACCGAGGGCGGCAGATCCGGCCTCAGCGCGGCGCGTGTGTCGCGACACGCGCGGAGCTGCCCTGCGGCGTCCTCGATCGTGCGAACGACAGCGAGGTGGAGCGACTGCTCGAGGCCGAGATCGACCCGATCGAGGATGGCGTCTTCATCGGTGGCGAGCGATAGCGGCGGTGCGCCTCGATCGCCGATGTCGACATCGAAGCCGTCGTCGCTTTGACCTAGCTCGAGAACGCGCGAGCCCAGCGCTGTGCCGACGTACTCGATGGCGTTGGAAGGGCGATTTTGCCATGCCACCCAGGCCGTCCACGGCGTGAGCAAGCCGACGCTCAGCGCGGCATCCGTGACAGCTTCGCGGCCGCGCCCGGCGAGCGCCATCGATTCGGCGCGCGCTTTTGCCCAGCGGCGAGCGATGTCTTCCGGGTGTTCGCTCTTGATGATCGTGAGCGGGCGCTCTTCGACCTTCTTCTCTTTGCCCTGTCGATAGTGGAAGCGAAGCAAGGACGGCGGCTCTCCGGCGAGCTTGCCGACGATCATGAGTGAGCTGCCCTGAACGGCGGCCGCCTCTTGTCGCGGATAGATGCGCGCGACCTCGGCGCCGAGCTCGATCGATACACCTGTCAGTGTCGGCACCAAGGCCCGCTCGAGGAGCGAAATGGACGCGCTGGCGGCTTCTTCGGTGTCGCCCACTTCGACCAATGGCCCCGATCCCCGGGTGAGCGCCGCAAAGGCGCGTCGATTGGTCGTCGGCCCGAGCAACACGGCTCCGATGCGCGGCACACCCTGCTTGCGGCGAGCGAGCCGAGCAGTAATGGCCTCGGCGGTCTGGTCGCCAACGCTGGGGAAACCGTCACCGACGTACACGACCATTGCACTGGGGGCGTCTTCCGGGATCGAATCGGCAGCCACCTCGAGCGCGCGCCCCAAATCAGTCGCGCCGCCGCGTGACATGCTGCTGAGAGCGTCGAGAATGGCCGTCTTGCGCGCAGCATCGACCGGGCCCATTGCGTCTGGGCCGAGCGGACGCACCACGGTATCGGCTCCGAACACGACCAGTCGATCACGCTCCCCGAGCCCCCCGACGAGCGACTCGACGAAGGCCCGGCCTGCATCGAGCAGCGCCGGATCGATGCTGGCGGAGGTGTCGATAACCACAGCCAAGGTCACGCCTTCTTCTCTGGTGCCGGTCAGGCGAGGCACCTCGGTGCGAACCACGATGGTGGACTCGTCTTCGTCGTCGTCGGCTTCTGTCACATAGGCGCGGGCAGCAGGCAGCGGCTTCGGAATCTCCACGTCGACGACGAAATCAGCGGAGGCGCGGAAGTCGGACTTACGAAGCTCGACGCTGCCGCCGGAGGCGGTCGCGCCCATGCCGGCAGCCAGCGCCGACGCGCCCGAAGGAGAGGCGTCGACCGAGATGAAGAACTCGCCCACGATCGGCGCGGCGGCCGAGCCTACCAGCGGGTAGCGATACTGCACGACGTGTCCGTCGCCTTTGATGCGTACCGGCAACCACTCGACGTAGTTGATCTCGACAGTGACCGATTTACCCGGCTGAATATTGGGCAAGGTCCCACGCAGCCAGCCTTCGCCCGCCCACTCGAGCGTGTTCGGTTGGCTCGGGTCGACCTGTTTGGCGACCTTGTCACGCGCTGCCAACAGCACGGTGCCCTTCACGCGACCGCTCTCGCGGGTGACGGCGAAGCCCGAGACGACCGCTTCGCTCGGCAGCCCCATGCGAAAATCGCCCACGACCGTGACGGCGCCGGCATTGAAGAAGGTGGTCTTGACCCGCGTCTCGGCGACCTCGCCATGCACAGTGGCGCGCACGTCGTGCGTGCGAATGGTCAATGGGGAGCCGATTTGCCCGGGCTCCGTCCGGCCCCACACCTCGCCGAGCGCGCGCCTGGGCGACCCCGAGGCTGACCATGGGGCCGCCAGGCCGCCCGTCCAATCCTCGAAGCCACGCTCTGGAGCGACCTCGAGACCATTGCTCAGATCTGCCGTCTCGCCAGTCTTGACGGCGGCCTCTTTGCCCTTGGAGCGGGCGGTGACTTCACCATTGGCGACGTAGACTTTGGTCTTTTCGCGCCGCTCGATCGCCAAGCTGCTGCCCACGACCGAAACGGAGCCGGTGCCGAGATCGATCGCTGTCGCTGTGGTCGTCCCATTTACGAAAATTCGTCCGGCGTCCAGGCGCAAGCCTGCGTCTGTAATGGCGAGCTTGGAGCTACCGTCGAGCACGACTGTGACGCCGGTGTCGAGCCGGACGCGCGCGCGGCCACCTGCGTCGGTGATGATGACGTCGTCTTTGGCAAGCCGGCGGAGCTCGCGAATTGTCTCGCTGCCGATCGAGACTTGGGTGTGCACCGGCACCAGATCCCCAATCGTCGGTACGAGCTCGGTGACGATCGGCTTCGGCGGCTTGGGCATCAGAGCGATGCCGATGGCGCCGATGAGCAGCATCATGATGATGGCGATGATCAACGCCCAGGGCCGCTGACCGCCGCCCACATGCTGATACGCGGGAGGCAGAGCCGGAGGAGGAGGAGGAGGAGGTGCCGAGATCGCGGGCGGAGGCGGCGCGAGCTCGGTAGTGGGTTCGTCTTCTACGCCGGGTGGCATCGATGCGGGCGGCGCTGCCGGCGGGTCGGACGGGGGCTGTGAGCTCACTTCTTCACCTCGATCAACGCCTGCTCGACTGGGACCGACTCGACCGTCTTGCTCTCGACGCGGAAGCGCAGCGTGCCCTCCGTTCTGGTGAACGTGATCTCGCGCTTGTCGATGACTTCGCCCTCTTTGCCTTCGTTGAAGATGGTGGTGAGGGTGGCCTTGGCGCCGAGCCGGGCGGTGTGCTCGAGCTCTGTCGGCTCGACGCGGACTTCGACGATGCCGCCCGCGCGATCGACCAGGATGCCCTGTGCCAAACCAAGGCTGAGATCGCCTTCGCCGCTCGGCATCATGGTCCCGAGCGCGTTCGTCCATAGCGCGGGGTGAAGCTCCGGATGCGCCCAGGAGAGCAGCACCCGAACTTTGCCTTCGCGCTTTTCTCCGGAGAGCACCTTCTCCAAGCGCGCCGCGAGCGCCTTCCACTCGTCGTTCTTGCTGGCAGCTTTGGCCTCCATCCGGCCCCAGGCCAGGAACAGTGCAGCGAATGCGCGAGCCGTTGCGTGGGGGCCTTGCGATACGTCGGGAGCGCCGGCTTGACCGCCCTTCTCCGTCCAGCGAACGGCTTCTTCGAGCTTGCCGAGACCATTGGCGGAGGTAGCGAGCAAGATCGCGACGGTCGGGTCGTCGGGCAACAGGCGTGCGAGCGTCTCGTACTGGCGGGTCGCCTCTGCGTAGTAGCCATGGGCTCGGTAGAGATCGCCGAGGCGCCTGCGGGCCACCGGATCGTCCGGCGAGAACTCGACGATTTCTCCAAAGGCTCGCTTGGCCTCTTGTTCGTCGGCCGCCTTCGCGTCCGGCGTTGTCTTCTTGGCCGAAAGGCGCAGGTAGAGCTCGCCCACGGCAGTGCGCAACATCGCGTCGGCGTCGCTGCGCTTGCGGAGCTGCTGCGCCAACAGGCGCGCTGCGGGCTCGTCGCCAGCGTCTTCCAGCTTGTCGAGCAGCTTCAGAGCGAGCGCACGGTCGTCGGGGAACTTGCTCAGCAAGAGGCGCAGCTTCTGGACCAGGTCGGCGGGGTCTTTCGCTTCTTTGATCGTCTTCTCCAGCGTCTCGGAGTCGACCGTCGCCAGCCCCATTGCCTGGTTCAGCTCGCGCACTTGAGCCGGTGTCGTCACGCGCGCCAGGATGCCGCGATACACGACGTCTGCCGCGAGCGCGTCGCGGGCGAGCAAGCGATAGAAGGAGACCCTCGCCGCGATGCTGGGAAGGTAGTCGAGCCCGAGTGTCAACAGCGCACGCCGCTCGCGCATCGTGGGGGCTTCGCACAAGAGCTTGGCCTGTCGATACACGTTGAGCACCAGCGCTGCTGACGCGTTCGTCTTCGACAGACGCTCGCGCCACAGGTTCTTGCGCTCTTCGAACGGTACGTCTGCCCCCTTGCCGCATAGCTTGATGATGCGTCCGGGGTTGTCGATCACCACGATCACCGACCTCGGGGCCAGGGCGACGAACTTGCCGTCGATCGTCGTGGTTTCGCTCGTCAACTTGTTGGCGTCGAGGCGCGTACCCGATGCCCAGCCATCACCGTCGTAGGCGCCGCGGAACGACTCACCTTGATCTGCCCACGCGTACGCCGATGAGTCTGCGGGCACCGAGGGCATGTCGATCAAGCCGAACGGTTTTGCCAGCTCGGCCTGTTTTGCGAGATCGGCTCGCCCGCCGCCGCCTTCGCCCTTGCCAGAAAGTGAGCCTGGGCCGGGCGCTGCAGGTGTTTTGATGCCCGAATTGCCTCCCAAGCGATCTGCGGGGCCCGGGTCGACTGCGCGCGGCGGCGCGGCGCCCGAATCTGGCGCGGCAGCGGGCATCGGCACAGCTGTCGCTGTAGGGCTCGCCATCGGTGCTGGCTCGTTCGCGTCAGGCTTGTCTTCTGCTTTGCCCCGTGGCCGTTGCGCAGGCGAGCCCATTTGGCCTTCGTCGGCCTTGGCCCCTTCGCTGGCTTCGGGGGCGTAGCGCTTGCTGTTGTCTTTGGAGCCGCCTTTGGGCGACTCCTCGAGGTCGCTCACGTCGTCGATGTTCTTCGACTTCTTCTTGGAGTCGTAGTCCGTACCGTTTTGCTCCCTTTCGCTACGGGCGGAGGCCGCCGCCGTTGCGGCGGGCGCGGCGGCAACCAAGGTCTTGTCTGCCTTCTGTTCTTCGGGCGGCTCGGTCACGACGACGCGCTTGCGCTTGCGTCGATCGATCTGGTCGCGCTGCTCGCGCGTCATCTCTTTCGAGGTCGGAACGTAGATCGAAGTCACGGGCGTGATCACGCCTTGGCGCACGCCCAGATCGACCAAGGCGGCGTGCCCTGCGTTCTCAGCGAGCAGCTCGTCGAGGCGCCCCATTGCCCACCTGCGACGCAGGTCGCCCAGATCGGTCGACGGCTTCACGTCGAGCTTGATGGTGGACTTGCCACGTGCGGTGGTCAGCGTCGCTTCGGTGGGAGACTCTCCTGTCACGCGCCCGACGACGAACACCGTTTCACCGGCAGATACGGCGCCCAGCTCGCGCGGATAGACCCGCTCGACGTGCGGCCCGAGATCCAACGTGGCACCGAGATCAGTCGTCTTCTCGGCGACCTCCAGCAAACGGAGCGCTGCGCGGGCTGCGCTGCGGTCGTCGGTCAGCCGCTCGGCGAAGCCGCCCGTCGAGAGCCCCGCCAGGGTGGCCATGTTGGCGCCATCGCCCACGCCGAGACCGAACAGGCGCACGAGCCGGGGCGCCTTTTTCATTCGCTCGCGAATGGCGGCCAGATCAGTCTCCCCGACCGTCGAATTACCGTCGCCGATGTACACGATCGCGCTCGCGCGGGAGTCGCCGACCTTGGTCGTGGCTTCGCCCAGCATGGCGGCCAGATCCGTGGCGCCGCCTGCCTCGACCTTCGCGAGGCCCTCGAGCACCTCTTGCTTCAATGCGGCGTCGACATTGGCGAGCTCGGCGCGAGCCGGCGCGACCGGGCGCACGCGATCGTCGCCAGCCAATACCAATACGCGGTCACTCTTTCCGAGATGAGCCAACAGGGCATTGGTCGCCGACCGCGCGAGGCGCAGCGTCGCCTTGTCTGTGGCCGCCGATGTATCGACGACCAATACCAAATCGAGGCCAGCTTCTCGCTCGGGCATGTCGGTGGCACGCACCGGCACGACGATGTAGTCGGCTTCGCCTTCGCCCTTGCGGCGGACGTCTTTCGCCTCTTCCGGGCCGAGCGCGACCAGATCCGGCAGGTGTTTAGCGCGCCCTGCGCGTGTCGCGGTCGAGCCGTCGTCGAATAGCTCGAGCGCAAAGTCTGCGCGCGGCACCATGTCGTGGTCGCGCACCACCACGACGTCGCCCACGCGAACGGCGGCGGTCGTGGGCTTGATCTGTTTGGCGTTGGCGGCGCTGACGTCGACCTCGATCGACAGGTCTTCGATCTGCGGCGCCGAGGCCTCAGTGCCCTCGAACGCCATCGGATAGCTGTACAGGCGTCGTTCACCCTTTTCGCCGGAGCGGGCGAGCCACTCACTGTAGCGAACGACGACGCGCCTCGTTGCGCCGGGCAATATCGGATAGAGCCGCGCTTCGTATTGGCCGGGGCCTTGCCAAGTGAGCAGCGCCGGGTCTTCTTTCGAGCCTTCGTAGACGTTTGCTTGGTATTGCGCCTGCGCTTGCTGCTTTTCTTTTACGAAGCCGTACAGAATACCCCCGTCGCGGTCGACGCCGAAGCGCTCGAGCAGGGCACCTTCCGGGGCGCGGAAGCGATACACGCCTTCGACCGTCTCGGAGAGTGGATTGAAGAAGGTCTCGTCCACCTCTGTAATGGCGAGGTCGCCTTCGATGCGCACTCGCACGTCGAGGCGTTGAATGGTGAGCGCGGCGTGGGGCGTGCCCGCAGAGCCCGGGCGCCGAGCGCCGACCGTACCGACGCCAAATGGCGCGGGCTCACTCGCCGGGTCGGTGGTAGCGAGACCGCCGGTCCAATCTTCCCACGCGAGCGCGGGCTCGACCGAGGGTTTGGCGCCTAGATTCAAGAGCTCGCCTGCGCGCGCGACCGTGCTGCCGAAACGGATCTCGCCTTCGATCACGTACGCCTGGCTGGTGCCGCCCGCGACATCGAGACTGGCGCGCACTGCCGACAGCACCAACGGGCCTTCAGGAACCGCGATTGTCTCGGTGCGCCCGGCGGGTGTCTCTGCGAATACTTTGCCTGCCTCGATCTTGAGGCCGTCGGCTTCGAGGATGACTTTGCCCGGGCCGCGAACCAGCATCGTGGTGCCGCCGTCGCGCCGGATCCATGCGAGGCCCCCGTCGGCGATTTTTACCTCTGCGCCTTCTCCCAGGCGCTCGCGGGCGTGGGGCGCGCGCTCCGTTTCGCCGCGCGGAACAACGGTGACGCCGCGGCGAACGAGGCGAAGCTCGGCGCTGGTCTGCAGGCTGGGTGGTAGCTTCTTCGGTGGGTCGTCTTTGCAGCCCGCGAGAATGAGGAGCGCGACGAGAAGCGCCAAGAGAACGCTGACCCACTTGGCAGACGCCCGCTGCGCCGCCCCGATTGCACCGATCATGTGGTTTCTCCGGCGGGGACAAAGCAGCCCCCACGCATGCACGACACCCAAAGACGCCCCGTCGCTCGAGAAGTTCTCGAGAATTCAAGGGCCTGTTGGGAAACAACTCGCAACGAGCCCGAAGCGCAGGCTACTCCCAGTCCCCCTCGAATTGACAGGCGGGAGCGCCACGGGTTCGACAGGCGACCTCGACCACGCTGACGCGCTTGGGCCGGCTGAACTGAAAAGTCCGTAAAAGCCAGCCTTCGATCGAAGCGCAATGCATCGGATGCGGGGTGGGAAAGTCTTCGATCGAAAGCGTGATCGCTCGCTCGCCCCGCTGGGTGGTGATGAGCCGCCCGGCGTCGTAGTGATGGCTCCACAACATGCCAGCGATCTCCAGGATCACCTTGGGTGAGAGCAGCCGGTGCAGCATCGCCCGCCAAGCGCCGACGTTGGCCTCGGCGCCGAAAGCGCCGCACTGCTTGGCGAGCGCCGGCGTGCCGTCACCGAAACGCCTGCAAATGAGCGCGGTGGCCTCGATGAACAGCGGGAAGTCGACCCACACGTCCCCCGGCTTGGTGAACACCTCGAGGAGAGCCGGCGAAGCGTCCTTTCGGTACAGCTCGCGCGACAGTCTGCCGTACCGGGCGAGCACGAACTGATCGCGCACGCGCACAGCAGACGAGCGAACCTTCACCCCCGTGTTGTTCACGCTTTCGACCCTCACGACGAAGCCTACCCCGCATTTGCTCCAAAAGCGCCGCCCGCGCCGATTTTTTAGCAACTGGAAGCGAGCATTGTCGACAGGGTGGTATGCAGAATTTCTATTTGCGGACGCGCGGCGCCATCGCGCTGGCTGCCGCCGTGCATCTTGGGTCGCCCACGCTGCTGGGCTGCGCTCCAGGCAGCCCGCTACCCACGGAGACAGACCGGTCTGACGACCGTCAGTCTGCGCTGCTCGATTGTCCGAACGGTGTCGCGTTGCCGCCAACGCGCCCGGACAACAACTTCGCGCCGGGTACGGAGGCGCTGGAGATCCAGGTGATCGGACGCGCGTCGGGTTCGTTCGATGAACGGGCCCCGACACCGTACAAGCAGGCAGACACCACCACGCTCGATGCCGAGAGCAGAACGGTCGAGCGGCGCGGTTGGTGGCTCGATGCCGAAGAGGGCGAGGCGTTCGATTTCGAGAAGCAGTATCTCCCTCCTTTCACCGATCAAGCGCAGATCCCCGTCGTGATCTACGGCCCCGTGGTCGAATGTGCCGCGGCCGAGGTGGACCGAATCGCCGTCAAGCACCCGACCGACATCGCCAATCGACTGTACTTGCACTGGGTTGCGCCGGCGCAGGGCACTTACTTCGTTGCACCCGACTACATGGTGAGAAGAACGGGCGATACGATCGGCCTGATGCAAGGCGAATCGCCTTACACCATCTCAGCGCGACGGCTCGGCCCCGATGGGCTGCCGGTGTTGCACTCGCTGCTGCGCATCCCGGCAGACGAGATCGTTGGGCCCAGCTTGCTCCGCGCCACCCTCGACCTCCAATGGAAGGACATGGACGGCGACGGCGAGATGGAGATCGTCACGTACTCGCACTTCAAGCTGCCGAACGAGCCGATCAATCTCGGCGTGTTGGTCTACCGAAAGACAGCCGCTGGTTACGAGCTCGCTACGCTTTCTCCCACCTGCGAGCCTGACAGCCAGATCGTCCACCCGCCGGCGCGCATGGCGATCGACGACTTCACTGGCGACGGCGTGCTCGACGTGGTCGTGCCGCAGTCGAAGTTCGGCTCCTATCAGCTCCATCGTGCCGAGGCCGACGGCAGCTTCGTGTGCAGCGACGCCACGCCGGACTACCGCGCCGACTACTTCGCTGGTGCGATGGACGCGGATGGTGACGGCCTCGTCGATCTCATCGACTTCGATCATCAGCAGCTAGGCTCTCAGTCCTCCATGATCTGGGCGTACGTGTATCGCAATCTCGGCGATGGCCAATTCGAGCGCTCGGCTCCAGTTCAGTTCGAGATACCGCTGTTTGTCACGCCCCCTGGGGACTACGCTGGCACGCTCGCGGATGTCACGGGCGACGGCGTACCGGAGCTGGTCGTGGGCATGGGAGGCAAAGACGAGGAGGTCTGGTATGGAGCATTCAGTCTGCCGGCCTTCGGCCTGGTCGAGCCCCTGACGGACCTCACCACGCTGGACTTCGGCCGGCACGTGGCTCGGCAAGTCGACGTCGATTTGGATGGTTTCGCCGACTCCGTGGGCGGGACTGTCGTGGATGCCTCGGTGGGGTCGCTCCTGCTCGCCCACGGCAACGCAAGCGGCAACTTCGAATACCCGTGGCTCTTTCGCGGTGACGACAGCACCAACAGCAGCCACCCCATCGTCGATCTCGCCGACTTCGATCACGACGGCTGCACCGATGTGCTCACGGCGACGGCGGGGGAGTTCAAGGTGTACCGCGGTCACCATTGCGGCAAAGTCGCGGTGGCTTCTTGCGTTGGAGCGTGCGGCGGCGCATCGAGCGACGGCTGCTATTGCGACGACGTGTGCACCACGTTCGCTGACTGCTGTGCGGACTACGCCGCGCAGTGCGCCGATGAGTAGGGCGCTCAAATCAGAGGTTGCCGCCGCCACCGCCGGCAGAGCCGGAGCAGGTGTACTCGTCTCCGCTGTCGCAGCCGAGGAGGGCAAGGGTTGCTGCGGCAATCAGATGTCGTCTCATTTTCCCGCTCCGTACCAAGCTCTCCATCGAGCAGCGCCACGCTCTCATTTTGGAATAGAACGATCTGTTGATTGTTGAGTTGGATCGCGAGATTTCCGTGCTTTCCACGGCAGGCTCTCAGCGTGCTCCAGGTCTCGGCGTGCTCCAGGTCGGGCGACATGCACCGTGCCGACGCGTGAGGCACGCGCTCGAGCACGAGGCCGCCGCTCACATCGCGGGCGGCTCTAGTGTCCTGTCCGCTAAATTCGTGGCAGTCGCTCGGCGGCCCCCGACGTGGCGAGGGGCACGCCGAGCTCGGCGTTCTGCGTCAATTTGCGTCCAAGCACCGTTGCTTGTTGGTGTGGTGGACTTAGTCCACCGCACTAGCTCAGCTCAAAACAGCACGCCCAAGTAGAGGCGCACCATCTGTGCGATGGCCAGGGAGGCCTCTTCGCCCATGGCCTCTTCTTGCGCGGGCAGGTAGCCGAGGCCGCCGAGCGGGAACAACACGGCGTAGTCGAGCTGGCCGTAGAAGCCCGTTTGCGGCTTACCTTCTGCGTCGAAGGTGCCGCCGAGGCCTTGGTAAAACAGGCTGGTGTCGAGCTCGACGCCCAGATCCGGCAAGTTGCCGGGAGCTTGCACCGGCTCGACGGCGCGGCTCCAGATCATGTTCACGCCGCCGCCGGCGCGCTGCCCATCCGAGCTGCGGATGAAGTCGTACGAAACGCCGGGCTTGAAGTAGTAGGCCGACTGCACGCGCCCGATGATGCGCCGCCACAGGATCTGATCGACGCGGTAGTCCGGATGAAAGCGGAAGGTGGAGAAGGTGCGGTTCTGCGTCAGCTGGTTGTCGAGCCCACCGAGCGGCGAGTCTTCTGAAACCGGGTTGCCGGGGCCGTAGCCGTTGATGCCCTCGACGTCGTCATCACCGGTCGCGAAACCAAAGCCGAAGTCGATGCGCAGTCGATCTTCGATCGCGCGAAAGGACGACTGCAAGGTGAAGCCGAACTGCCGCACGTTCCACCCGTCTTCGTCGTCGCCCGAGACGTCGGGGTTGTTGTAGCTCGAGCCGTCGCGGACGTTGGTGTTTTCGATCGAGCCGACCACCAGCGCGGCTTCGGCACCGACGCTGAATTTCTTCCACATCAGCTCGCCCCAGATATCGGGCGTCACTGTCTCGTAGCCACGACGAACCAGCGAATCGGTGACCCCTTGCCGGTTGGCGCCAAGGGCGGCGAACGACTCCAGATATTGCGTGCGGTAGATGCCATAGAAGCCACCGTTCACCACCACGTCGCCTCGTGCGAGATCGAGCTTGGCCAGGTTGGGGTCGCGCTTGCGATAGATCTGCACGCCCCATTGGTAGACGTCGTCGCTTTGGATGAGGTCGTAGTTCTTGGACTCGAGCTGGTAGCGCTGGGCTTGCGTCTCGATGTCGTCGCAACCCTTGCTCGGGAGGGTCGGAGGGTCGGTTTCGTTGGGGTTGCTCGGGTCGTAAGCGGGGTTGGTGACCGGGAGCTTGCTGCAACCGTAATACGCGCCGCCGACAGCGCCCTCGTTCGCGAAGTCCCACATGCCAGCGAAGTAGAGATCGATCGACTTGATGCCGGTCTTGAACATGATGCGATCGATCGTCGACGCGTAGTCGCTGTCGAGCTCGTCGCCGGAGTTGTAGACCATACCCAGACCCCAGTTGTCTGGCATGCGCCCGAAGCGAAAGGTACCGATAGGCGACACATATTCGCCCCACGCACGCTTCACTTGTACCGAGTCGCTGAACGAGTTGGTGCCAGCAATGGTGGACCATTGCGTCGCAGAGAAGGCGCCGATCGGCGTGTAGCCCCCGCGCTGCCGGACTGCATAGCCCCCGCGGGGCTCGCCGGCGGGCTCGCTGACATAGCCGTCAGGCGTCGAGCCGAGGACGATGTTGTCGAACAGGTCGAGCTGCGCGAACGCGCGGATGTTGTCGCTGATGGTCAGCACGGGCGCGATGCGCAAGCGCATGTTGGCGCCTGCCTGGGTGAACGACTCGCAGCTCTCGGGTTTGAGGGGGTCTCCGCAGAGCTTGACCTTGTTGGGGAGCTGCTGCTTCCCGTCTGCGCTGGTGTACGTGTAATTGTCGCTGGCGGGTCGCGGCCACAACGAATTGGCGGGGTCGTCGTGGCGATTCAGATCGAAGTGCGCGAACAGCTCGGTGCGCACCCGAAAGTAGCCGTGGATCTCGAAGGTGGGCCGCGCAGTCTTGAACCAGTCTTCGGCGAAGACGCGATCGAAGGTACTCTCGTTGGCGGCCTCTTTCTCTTTCTCTTTTGCGTCCGTCGAGCCGGCCTTCTTGTCCTTGTCGCCATCTTTCTTGGCGTCTCGGGCTGCATCTTGCGCGAGGGCACGAGTCGGCACCGCCACGCTCGAGAGCACGAGCGCGAGCGCGAGCGCGATGAAGCAGTTTCGGACGAAGGGTTTCGGATTCATGCGAGGGCTGGTGCTGGGCGAGCCCACGTCAGTACAGAATGCCCAAGAACCAGCGGATGGTTTGCGCGGTGCTGAGGTCGACTGCGTTGTCGGCGGCTTCGAATCTCGCTTCTTCGCCTGGCAGGTAGCCGAGACCGCCGAGCGGGAACATCACGCCGTATTCGAGCTGCGTGTAAAAGCCGCCCATCTTGTCGAGGTCGTCGTTGAGCGCGCCGTCTTTGGCCTGGTAGTAGACCTTGAAGTTGAGCTCGAGCCCGAGATCCGGTGAGTTGCCCGGTGTCTGCACAGGCTGCGCTGCGCGGCTCCAGATGAGCGCTGCGCCGCCGCCGATGCGTTGACCATCTGCGTCGCGCGTGAAGTCGTACTCGACTGAAGGGCGCAAGTAGTAGGCACCCTGCACGCGCTGCAGGATGTTTCGGAACAGGATCAAGTCGACCCGATAGTCCGGGTGAAAGCGGAAGGTCGAGAAGGTGCGGTTCTGCGTCAGCTGCGGGTCGAAGCCCTCTGCCGGCGCAGCCAAGCCCTCGACGTCGTCGTCGCCGGTGGCGTAACCACCGCCGACCATGATGCGAAGCTTGTCGTCGAAGGCGCGGAACTCGGTCTGGGCGGTGAAGCCGAACTGCCGAATGTTCCACCCGTTGTTGTCCGGATCGCCGTCGCCGTCGTCGTAGTTGTTGCTGTTGCCGCGGATGTCGGTGTTCTGAATACCGCCCCAAATGAAGGCGGCCTCTGCCTCGAAGCGGAATTTGTTGAACAAGAACTGAAACCAGAGGTCCGGAATGAAGGCTTGCGCGCCGCGACGCACCAAGGCTGTGGTGACCTGGCTGGAGTTGGCGCCGAGCGGCACGCTGGCGTCCAGCGACTGCTGCCGATAGACGGCGTACACGCCGCCGTTGAAGACAGGCAGGCCCTTGGCGAGATCGAGCTTGGCGAGCTGGGGGTCGCGCCGGCGAAAGATGACGCCGCCCCACTGGTTGACGTCGTCGCTCTGGATCAAGTCGTACGGCTGGCCCTGGCGATCGCCGATCAAGGCGCTGGTGGCGCCCTCGTTCGCAAAATCCCACAAGCCTGCGAAGTAGAGATCGATCGACTTGATGCCGGTCACGAACATGATGCGGTCGGCGGTCGACGCGTAGTCGCTGTCCGGGCTGTCGCCCGAGTTGACCAGCATGCCGAGGCCAAAGTGGCTGGGCATGCGGCCGAAGCGGAGCATGCCGATCGGGGTCATGTATTCACCCCACACGCGCTTCACGACGATCGAGTCAGTCAGGCTGTTTTGACCAGCGGACGGCGCATACTGCGTCGTCGAGAATGCGCCGACCGGCGTATAGCCGCCGCGCGCGCGCACGTTGTAGCCGCCGCTCGAGCCCGGCTCGTTGACGTAGCCCTCGGGCGTGGAGCCGAGCACGACGTTGTCGAGCAAATCGAGCTGCGCCATCACGCGGATGTTGTCGCTGACGTGCAGCTCCGGCGAGATGCGAAAACGCATGTTCGCGCCCGCTTGAATGTTGTTTTCGCACAGCTCAGCGTCGTTGCTGCCTACCTGTGAGGCGTCGTCGCCGCACTGAGACACGCTGATGCGATTGTTGCCGCTGTCGATGTAGCTGTTGTCGGCGGGCTGCGGCCACAGCGTGTTGGCCGGCAGATCTTTGCGGCCGAGCGCGAAGTGACTGAAGAACTCGGTGCGCACGCGGTAGTAGCCGTGCACCTCGAAAACGGGGCGCGCGCTGGTCCACCAGTCTTCGGCGAACACATGGGTCTCGTTTTCGGTGCCGTCGCCGGCCTTCTGCCCCTTGTTCGCCGGGACGGGGGTGGTCTTCTTGGCCGCCTCGGTTTCGGCGGCGGCTTCAGCGATGAGCTTTTCTTGGGCGGCTTTGTCGGCGGCGACTTTGTCGGCGGCTACCTTTTCAGCGGCGGCCTTCTCGGCGGCGGCTTTTTCTGCAGCTGCCTTGTCGGCGTCAGGGTCGACAGGCGCGTCGTCCCCCGGAAGCAGGGGCGCTTCGTCCGGCTGGGCTGCCTTCTTGTTCTCGACGGGCTTCTTCGGGTCGACGGGCTTCTTCGGCTCGGCGGGCTTCTTCGGCTCGGCGGCCTTCTTTGGAGCGGCGGCCTTGTTTGGAGCGGTCGCGGGGGGTTCTTCAGCCGGCTTTTGCGCAGGCTGTGACCAGGCGTCGGCGGACAAAAGCCCAACGATTGTAAAAGGAGCGGCGAACCGCAAGAGGGGTCGCATCGGCCGCCGGGGAGTCTCACGGAACGTGAGCTGAATCAAGGTCTCACCCTCACCGAAGACGAGATGAGCTCAATCCGGACGCCATCTGCGGCGGAGTCCTGCGCTGAGGCAGAGCCAAACGGCAAAATCGAAACCACAGGAAAAAAAGAGCCGGAGTGGGCGGCGCTTCAGTTAGCCTCACACGCTGGCCCCCTTGGCCGGTTGTCAGGAAAACGGAGCGGGAGACTCGTGAACGCGCGTATGTCCAAATCGTTGCTGTCGTTGGGTCTCATTTCGACCGCTGTTTTCGCCGCAGAGCACCGGGCCGACGCCCAAGCCCAGCAGGGTGAATTCTCTGTGCAAAGGCTGGAGTCGGCGCCTGGACCGAACAACATTCTGAGCACCGAGCGCGTGCGCATGAGCGAGCAGTTCGGCTGGAGCGCCAGCCTGCTGTTCAACTACGCGCGGGAGCCGTTCGTGGTGGTCAGCTGCGTCGCGGAGACGAACTGTGACGAGCCGAACGCGGAGAACGTCGAAGATCTCGCGGTCATCTCGAACATGATGCAGTTCGACGTAATGGGTAGCTTCAACCCCGTCGACTTCATCCAGATCGGCTTGAAGGTGCCGCTCGCATACGTGAACGGTCAGGGCATCGACGCCGACACGGGCACGGCGCTCCCGGAAGGCTTGAACGCGTTCGGTTTGGGCGACGTGATGCTGGAGGGCAAAATTCGCTTCTTCGGCAGCTCGGCCAGCCTTGTCGCGCTCGGCGGCGCCGTCGATGTCGCCGCTCCGCTCGGTCACCTGACAGCCGAAAACTCGTACATCGGAAACGAGGCCCCGGTGACGGTCGGTTGGCGCGGCATCGTCGACTTCCAGATCGAGAAGTTCTTCGCGACCGTGAATTTGCGCGGCGTTTACCGAGGCGAAAATGCGCTCGGCACAACGACTGTCGGGCCCGTCGAGTTTCGCTACGCAGCCGGCCTCGGTTACGAGATCACGCCCATCTTCAAGGTGATGGCCGAAGGGTTCGGCACCACCCAGTTCTCCTCCAACAAAGGCACCAACACGCTCGAGGCCGACGCTGCGGTAGTGCTTTCTCCGCTGTCGACCGGTCTCGCGTTCACCGTCGGCGGCGGTCCCGGCATCATCGAAGGCGTCGGCGTGCCGCTCTTTCGGGTGATCGGCGGCATCTCCTTCACGATGGAGTCGGGTGATCAAGACGGCGACGGCATCGCAGACAACAGCGACAAGTGCCCGACCCTGAAAGAAGACCTCGACAAGTTCGAGGACGAGGACGGTTGTCCCGATGACGACAACGACAAAGACGGCATCCCCGACGCGAAGGACAAGTGCGTCGACAAGGCCGAGGTCATCAACGGCTACGAGGACACCGACGGCTGCCCAGACGCAATCACCGACACCGACAAAGATGGCATCCCCGATCCGAGCGACAAGTGTGTCGACAAGCCGGGCAAGATGCGCAGCGCCGAGTTCTACGGTTGCCCGGACACCGACGAAGATGGCATCGCCGACCCCGCCGACCAGTGCCCGAACGAAAAAGAAGACACCGACGGCTTCAAGGACACCGACGGTTGCGCCGACCCGGACAACGATCTCGACGGCGTCCCGGACGAGCTCGACGAGTGCGGTGAAGAGCCGGAGATCAAGAACGGCTTCAAAGACGAAGACGGCTGTCCGGATGAAGTGCCCGACAGCGACAAAGACGGCATCCCCGACAACGTCGACAAGTGCCCGACTCGCCCGGAGACCTTGAACGGCTTCGAAGACGAAGACGGCTGCCCGGATCGCGGTGTATCGCTCGTCGAGGTCGGCACCGAAGAGATCAAGATCTTGCAGCGCGTCGAGTTCGAGACTGGCAGCGAAAAAATCAAAGGCGCGCAGAGCTTCAGCGTGCTCGACGCAGTCGCCGGGGCGCTGAAGAACAACCCGCAGATCTTCTTGCTGGAGATCTCGGGGCACACCGACAGCCAAGGCGACGCGAATTTCAACAAAGAGCTGTCGCAGAAACGCGCGAACGCGGTGATGGCGTACCTGACCACCAAGGGCACCCCGGGCTCACGCCTGCAAGCGGCTGGCTTCGGTCAAGAGAAGCCGATCAGCGACAACACGACCAACGCCGGCCGCCAGAAGAACCGACGCGTCGAGTTCAAAGTGCTGCACTCGACCAAGGTGAAGAAGGAAGAAAAAGCGCCGGCAGCGCCGCCTTCCAGTCCTTCTGCGCCTGCCAGCCCCTCCGCGCCTGCGAAGCCGCCGGCGAAGGCGGGCGACCCCGACCCGTTCAAGTGAGCTGAGACGCTGGCAAGTGAGCCGAGACGCTGGCAAGTGAGCCGAGACGCTGGCAAGTGAGCCGAGACGCTGGCAAGTGAGCCGAGACGCTGGCAAGTGAGCTGAGACGCTGGCCTCGGTCGGCTACTTGAGCTTCGCCAGCGCCGAGTCTTCCATCTTCTTCTGGAGCTCGGGGCTGAGGCCGCTGACGCAGGTGTCCATCTCGTTGCCGTTCTTGGCGCCGGAGAGGCACGAAAGCACCGAGCTTGGCCACTTGTCGGCTTCGCACGAGGCAACCACGCTGCTCTCGACGTTGCTGATCACCTCGGGCTTGCTCGGGTTGGTCTTGGCCAGCGCGGCCCCGTACGATCGGCCGTAAGGCGCCGCGTTGCTGCAGGTTGCGCCGCGCGTTGCGGGCGAGCCGCTGCCGCCGGTGCGGTATTCGTTGTAGTCCGCGCAGCTGGCCAGCAGGACGAAAGCGACGGCGTAGGCGCACTTCATGCCGGTCGTTTTTACCACTCCCGGGCGCAGGCTGCCAAAAACCGGGGGCCGCAAGCGCTCATTTCAGGCCTTCGACGAGACCCGATGCAACCCGTGCCGGCCCAAAAGCATCGCTGACGCGATTGCATGCAACCGTGCAGTTGCGGTCGGATTGTGGAGCTCTTTCATTGCGATGACAAAGAAACGAATCGAGAACGCACGCCTTCGAGGGAGGACACATTCGTGGTTCTACATATCGCCGTGCTGCTGCTGTTCGTGGCTCTGCTGCCCCTTCTCACGGTCGCGGGCTTGGCGACGCACGCAGCAGAGGGCAAGGAGTACCGGGACCGCGGCGCCACCCTGATCGAGCCCGCCAAGGACGCCGGGGTGATCTTCGCCTGCGCGAGCAACCTCCCGCTGGCGGTGCTGCCGAAAAAGGCGCTGGTGCGGCACTTCTCGGTCGTTCCGCTGATGTTGCTCGGCTGCGTCCCGCTTTACACGCTGCTCTCCGACTACAGCGAGACCGAGTGCTTCGAGGCCTGCAAGGGCTCTGGGTGGTGCACCATCACATCGAACCTCGAGATCACCGGTTGGCGTGAAGCCCTCGACAGACTGAGGCATGGCAATCACGTCCAGTGCGCAGCGACCAGCGACGCTGCGTGCCGTCCGTCGCTCGGCTGTCAGGAGCTAGGCCGGTGCACCGCGAGCGCGGGTCGCTGCATCGCGAGCAGCGCCGACGATTGTCGTCAGACGACCTACTGTCTCACGCTGGGCTGGTGTTCGCCCTTGGACGGGGGCTGTGGAGCGCGCACCGTCGAAGATTGTGCGAGCGCGGACACATGACATGTTCTGTAAAGCCAGCGCCGAGGCGGACTGCACCAAGACAGCCGTCTGCCAAGGCAAGCCAGGCTGCAGGCTATTCGGAACCAGCTGCGCCTCGAGCTGTCGAGAGACCGAGATGTGCCGGCGCGCGGGCTGGTGCACCCTGAAAGGCAAAGACGAATGCGTGGTCGGGAGCAATGCCGACTGCGCGGCGAGCAGCAGATGTCGGGAGGAAGGCGGCTGCTCGATCAGTGAAGGCCGCTGCGAGGCGACCAACGACAGCGACTGCGCGCGCTCCCGCGGGTGCAAGACTTTCGGTCAGTGCAACTTCCTGAACGGGAGCTGTAGCCTCACCAATGCTGGCTGCGAGGCGACGCCGGGTTGCAAGTTGCTCGGTAAATGCACCATCGGCCGCTTGGGATGCGAGGTAAAAGGTCGGCTGGACTGCGCGAAGAGCGAAGTCTGCGCCAAGTTCGGCTGGTGCACGCCAGTGCGCCCTCCGTTCTCTCTCGAAGACCAGTGCGCACCTGGTCAACGGTGACCGGCTGCTGCAACGGCGTCACAGATCGACCCAATGGAGGCCATTGCAGCACTTGTTGCCGTCGAATGATGTTGCTGGGGCGCAACTTTGGAAGAATGGTATTTTCGGATCAACCGCAGGCCTTTGGTTGTTCGTGGTCGCTTGTGACGACGAGTCACCGGCCGCCGGCGGCTCTGGCCAGGGCGGAAGCCCAGCGGCGGGTGGCGCAGCAGCAGGAGGCGAAGCGGCACAGGGCAAGTCGAGCTCGAATCGGCGTGCTTGACCGCGTACGAAGCATGGGAAGGCGTGTTCTTCGATGATGCCTGCGGCGTCAATTTCTTCGAGCCGGCCGGGGACGAGGCTTTGTCGGCTTGCCTGGAGGAGGCGGATTGCGCGACGATCGGCTCGTGTCTCGATGAGACGTCGAACCAGCTGTGCGCTGGCTAGCGCGCGCCTCTCGTTGTAGCCCAGTCGGGTGAACGCGGGCGCGTGAGGATCATCGCGACGCCCGCCCGTGATCGGATAACATGGTGCCCGTCCAGAACGGCCACATGAACTACCTCTACGGTGACTCGTCCCCGTCGCAGCTCACCGCGAACTTTCTCGAGTTCTTGCGGGACGCGATCGACTTCTCGGTCGCGGCGCTCAAGGCCGACGATCTCATCGGCGATGGGCGCGAGCGCAGGGCCGAGCTCAAGGCCGAGGCCGACGCCCAGACGCAGCACCTGGCGGGCTTCATTCAGGTCGTCTCGGAGTCGATCGAGAACGCCGACAAGGGGCTCGCCGATTCCCCGACAGCGCGCGCGAGCGGGCGGCTCCTCGACTCGGTCATCGATACCCACAGCGCGACCTTGAGGGCGGTTCGCCAGCAGCTTACCGACGATCTCGCGGTAATTGATGAAGAGGAAGCGAGCGCGCGCGAGAGCTGCGTCAAAGCGCTCGAGGTGCTGCTGCTGCCTCACGATCCGCCCGAGGCGACGTCGGTCCTGACCGTGGCGATGAGCGATGCAGGCCACTACAGCGCGAGCAGCACGCACAGCGCCGCGTTTGGGCTCGAGTGGACGTTCGACCACGCGATACTGGAAAAGAGCCTCTGGGCGCTGCCGGTTCATGTGAGTCGCCTCGCCCCTCACCTCCAGATCCATGCGCCGCAGCTCTCGGGGTGGATCTCCAAGGAGGTGAAGGTCAAGCCGCTGAAGCTCGAGCGACATCTGGTCACGCAGCTCGTCGACGACGGTTCAAAATTGAGCGTCACGCTTCGACTGGAGGGCGCGAACACCGGCTTCGATCTCACGGTGGAGCCCACGTCGGGCACCGTGCGCGCAGTACGCGTGGGGCCCGCTGAGGACGCGTCGGTCGGCGACTTCACGCCGACCGACGAGGACCTGGCACCGCTCGTCGATCTTGCGTCCAAGCTGCGCGCAGCGGCGCTCGAGCTTCCGCGCCAGGCGCTGCAGGGCGCTGTTACCGCCGGGGCCGACTTCCGCGCGCAGCCCTCGTTTCTGGAGTTCGTCCGATCGCTGATCGCGATGATGACGCCCATCGCGGAGGAGATCTCGAAGCGCTCGCTCTCCGTCACGCGGGACGAGCTCATCCTGAGGAGGCTTCTCGCAGACGATCGCCGCGAGGAGATCTTCGCATCGAAGGCGACACTCTCGGCGAAGTACGCAGCGCTCCGCGGCCCGCTGCGCGCGTTCTTCGCGCCGCTCGGGCTCGACCCGGTGAACACGGACGGCGACCCTCCGGCATCGATCGTGAAGCCGGCTGACACCCTCGCGCTCCCGGACGAGCCGCCTCCCGTACGCACCGAGCTGCCGCCGTCCTCGCCCCCAGCCGCGCTGCCGCCGCCAACGAAGCCTCGTACGCTGCCGCCACCCATGCCACCCCCGCGCGCGGAGGTGTCGCGCTCGCAACCAGCGCCGGCCATGCGCCCGCTCTCGCAGGCGCCTCCGAGCCCGCAGCCGGCCTCGGCGGTCAAGACGTTCGGCTCGCGGCTAAAGCCTGCACCGTTGCCGCCTGCGAGGCCGCCGCCCAAGAGACTGCCGGCGCCTGCGGCCGAGACGGAGCAACCCGTCGCGGAGCCAATCCAGGCGGCGCCTGCTGCCGAGGCGGAGCACATCACCATCGAAGTCACGGACGAGGAGGATGTGCCCCTCAGCGATCTCGGTGACGACGGTGCCGGCGATGAACCAGCCAATGGCGCGGTCGAGGCAGCGCCCGAGAGCGAGTCGAGGCCGAGCCTCTCTGTTCGCAACGAGGACTTCGTCGCCGTCCTGAAGATGATTGCCGGGCTGGCGCGGAGCGGCCGGGTAGACGAGGCCCACGTTGAGTATGGTCAGCTCTTCGCAGACGCGAGCTTCGGCACCCTGAAGCCGGAAGAGCAGCGCCAGGTGCTTCGCCTCATGGTGATCCCCAAGGTCAAACCGGCGTCGAGCGACGCAGTCGTCGAGGCTCATCGCATCGCCATTTCAAGAATCGAGCACCTCACCGCGACGCTCTCGGAGGCGGTCGACTACGAGCTACTCGGCGTCGCCCAGGTCACCCTCGGCAACCTCGAGGCCGCGCGCGAAGCGTTTGCCAATGCGCTCGCGATGGAGCGAGCCCGGATGCCGCAATCAGAGCTCGTCGGCACGCTCATGAAGCGGATGAGCGAGATCTAACGCCTTCAGAGACTGCTGGCCTCCTTCGGCGCCATCCCCAAGTAGTCCGACGCACGAACGAGCGCGGAAGAAGGGCGCCGATTGAACCAAAGCGCTTCCGAAATGCGCCCTTCTGCGTGAACGCGCGCTGGACCGGGCCCCGGCCCCCTCGGGCGCCAGCAGACTCACCCTCGACGGCGGGGGGCGCAACGGCGCCGACGAGGTGCGCGCCTGTTGGAAGACTTGGGCGCGACCGACTTGCGCGGCCTTCGTCGGCTGGGCGTCGAGATCGCGGTCGCCGGGCGCGAGCCTTGCTATACACAACCTGCAGTCATTCAGAACAAGACGGCGCGAGCCAAAAGCCGGCCGTAGACAGGCCCCGGAGAGTCCCGTGCAACGATGCATGCAACTGCGCCAGAGCTTCGCTTTTTCGCTGTTCGCGATCCTCGCGAGCGTGTGGGGCTGCGCGAGCGCCACCCCGGGCGACCCTCGGCTCGAGGTCCATCCGCCACCGCGCCCCGTCGTCAGTGGTGCGGCCTTGCCTCAGGAACCCAAGAAACCCGTACCGCACTCCCCACAGAAGCTCGCGCTAGGGGATTCGCATGCGTGTTACGTGGGTGCCAACACGCACGTCTACTGTTGGGGAGATAACAGCAACTACGCGCTGGGTGACGGTACAGACGACATCCGCAGCGTCCCCGTCGAGGTGCTGGGCTCGAGCGAGATCGTCACAGTCTCCGCTGGCGGGCCCCGTCGAGATCAAGGATGGTCCCGAGCTGCAACCCAGGCTCAGCGGGGCGACGCTGTTCCGTGGAGACAGTCAGATCTTTCGACTGCCTGATGGCAACATCGTGCGCGATAGAGAAAAGTGGGGACACGCCCACTGGAGCGGCGCCCAGCTACCGCTCTATCCTGCGTTGCTTGGACCCCTGACGCTCGTACGTCGTCAGGGCAACACCTGCCTGATTCGCCCCGACGGCAGGGTCGCCTGCTGGGGCCGCAACAATGGTCAGGCTCTGGGTGCAACAGATCGCACCGAGTCGAAGGATGCGGTGCTGGTCAAGGTGCCGCCGGACGCACTGCGCACAGCTCAGCCTTGAGCCGCCGCGGCGGTCAAAGACGGCGTGCTCACAGTCACCCTTGCCAAGGCTCCCGAGTCCGCGCGGAGCCGAGCCTCCGTTCCGCCGTCGTGGAGCGCGTGCGATAGTGGGGCGCATGCCCGAGCCGACTGCTGCCAACTCGCCCGACACCATCGCGTTGGAGTTGAGAGCGCGGCTCTTGCGTCCGCAGCGCCACCGCTTGCTGCAAGGGTATCCCTCACTGCCGCAGATGCGCTTCGCCACGTTCATCGACACCGCGGCTCACCGCGCGATCAAGCTGCTCAGGCGCAAGAACCTGACGGGTCGCCCGTGGTCGGGCGACGATCTCTTTTACGCCTATGAGGCGCACGACCTACGCCTGTTGTTCATTACGCGCAGCCTTGCAAAAGGCGCGTTCTCGAAGGATTCGTATCGTGCATTCTGCGGTTCGAGCGTGGCAGCTGATTTTCCCGGCGCCCTCGGGGTGCTTTGCAACGAAGGCTTGATCGAACAAGACGCAGACTGCGTCGGACTGACCCCAACGGGCATGTTCTTCTCGGACGCAGTGGTCTCGGCCTTCATCGGCGAGAAGCAAGCGGCGCCCCATGGGGCTGGCGTTCACACCGTCGAGGCCCTCGCGCGGCCGACTCAGGTGAATGACCTCTACGATGGCATGGGCTGAGCTCTACACCAGCCCGCAACAGTGGGCAGCGCGGCGCCGACATTCACATTCTCGAGGTCGGCGGCGTTCGCCCGGAGGGGGGAGGGGTCGAGGCGCGCAGCTCCTTCTTGGCTTCAAGCTCGCGCTCGCGCTTCTGCTGGCGGTAGTTGTCCCAGTTGCCTGCGTAGAGGGTGACCTGGCCGTCGCCCTCGAAGGCGAGGATGGAGGTCACCACGCGGTCGAGGAAGTAGCGATCATGCGAGACGACCAGGACGCAGCCCGGCCAGCCCTCGATGAGCTCCGCGAGGGAGGCGAGCGTCGCGATGTCGAGATCGTTGGTGGGCTCGTCGAGCAAGAGGACGTTCGCTCCGTTCTTGAGGGCAAGGGCGAGGGCGACGCGTGCGCGCTCGCCGCCCGAGAGAGCCGATACCCTGCGGCGAAGCGCGGCGCCCTCGAACAAGAACAGCTCGAGGTAGGCGCGCATCTCCATCACACTTTCGCCGATGGTGACGGTGCCGGCGCCGACCTTGTCCGAGTGCTCGCGTTCGCACACGTTGTCGAGCACGGTCCAGTCGTCGCGCAGCGTGGTGCGAGCCTGATCGAAGTACGCGAACTTGGTTCGCCCCCCTCGGACGACCTGACCGCTGGTCGCCTCGAGCTCGCCGGTGACCAGGCGCAGGAGCGTGGTCTTGCCGACGCCGTTCGGGCCGATGATTCCGACACGATCCCCCTTCACCAAGCGCAGCGTGAGATCGTCGATTAGGCGACGGCCGCCGAGATCGAGGCTCACGTCGAGTAGCTCGAGGATGGTACCGCCCAGGCGCGACGAGCCGGTCTCGAGCCCGGCGAGCTCAACCTCGCCGCGCACGCGCAGCCCGTCGGCGGTGATGGCAGTCTCGGCGCGCTGGATGCGCGCTTTCTGCTTGGTCGAGCGCGCTTTGGGGCCACGGCGCAGCCACTCGATCTCCTTCTTCACGAAACTCAGGCGGTTCGACTCGACGCGCTCGGCATGGGCGTACTGCTCCGCCTTTTGCTCGAGGAAGTCCTGAAACGTGCCGACACTGTCGTTGCGCTTGGTGTACTCGACCACACGGCCGTCCTCCAGGTCGAGCACGCGCGTGGCGACCGCGTCGAGCAGGTACCGATCGTGTGTGACCAGCAGCACCGCTCCGGGAAACTCGTTCGCGAGGTAGCCCTCGAGCCAGGTGATGGTGTCAGCGTCGAGGTGGTTGGTCGGCTCGTCGAAGATCGCCATCTCCGGCTTGGCGACCAGGATGCGTGCGAGGGCGACGCGCCGCTTCTCACCGCCGCTCATGGTGCCGATGGGGCGCTCGACGTCATGGACCCCGAGGTGCGCGAGGACCTCGTCGACTTCGTGGTCGCGTGACCAACCGCCCAGCCGCTCGATGTCCTCACCGAGCGCCGCGTGATCATGCAGAAGCTTGTCGTCGAAGTCGCCCTGCTCGAGCCGCACCGAGAGCGCGTCGTAGCGCTCCTTCGCCGCGTGCCACGAAGCCAGCCCCTCGCGCGCGATCTCGCGTGGCGTGCGCGCCGGATCGAGCACCGGCTCCTGCGGCAAGTACAAGATCGTAGCGTCACGCCGACGCTCGACGCTGCCGGTATCCATCGGCTCGAGCCCCGCGAGCACGCGCAACAGCGTCGACTTGCCCGTGCCGTTCGGGCCGAGCAGGGCCGCCTTTTCTCCCCGACGAATCGTGAAGGTGGCGTCTTTGAACAGGGGACGAAGGCCGTAGGCTTTGGTGATGGCGCGAGCGGTCAGGACGGGCATCGAAGCGCGCACTCTAGTCCAGGAACCGCTCGTTCACCCAACTGTGCCTGCAGGCGTGTCTTTCAGCGCTTCGTCTTCAGCTCGAAGCGAGGCCAGCGCACCAGCAAAAATTCGCGCGTCAAGCCACGACGGGAAGCGTCAACGTGAACACGACGTCCGGTGGTCCGAAGCTCGAGCACGAGATCGCGCCGCCGTGCGCTTCAGCAACAGCGCGCGCGATGGCCAACCCCAAACCGGTGCCCCCGCGCGCTGCGCGTGTCGTAACGAAGCGCCGAAACAAGCGTTTGCGTACATGCTCAGCGACGGCGCCGCGGTTCGTGACGGTGATGGCGACCTGATCTTTGGTTTGGCGGAGCGCGATGCGCGTTGGCGCGTCCGGTTCGCCGTGCTCGATCGCGTTGTCGATCAGGTTGTCGACCAGCCGCGCGA
>Ga0105048_10000193_pt1 | contig 85700 bp, 76 predicted proteins | sample MAT05_FD_78382 | JGI IMG/M metagenome (GOLD analysis project Ga0105048, IMG submission 78382) | Freshwater microbial communities from Lake Fryxell liftoff mats and glacier meltwater in Antarctica - MAT-05 | ecosystem: Environmental > Aquatic > Freshwater > Ice > Liftoff microbial mat | place...
GTCTGAAAGCCTTATCAAGCCTGCATGACCTCACCCCAACCCCTCTCCAAAGGAGAGGGACCAGAACCCTCAACCAGTAAGCACTTGAGCAATTTGGTAAAGTTTTAGTCGGACAATAGTGAAAAAATATAAAAAATTTAAAAGTTTAGCTACGCACTTTAAAACCAGTATTGAAAAAGACAGGAAATACCTGGCCTATGAATTACATGAGGAACTGGCGCAGTTGGTTTCTGCTGTAAAAATGGATATAGACCTCCTTGCCCATAACATGCCGGCGGGAGAAGGGGCGCACAAAAATACGATTGATCATGCACTGGCAGTTTCAAGCCTGCTTATCAAATCGATTCAAAGAATTTCATTTTCTATCAGCCCCAAAATGCTGGAAGACTTTGGGCTTGATACTACCCTGGAGTGGCTTTGCAAAGAATTTTCCATTTTGAATGCGATACCCTGCAGCTTTAAGAGTGCTTATGATGAAACCCTCCTGACAGAAGAAATAAAAACGGATTTTTTCAGGATTTGCCAGGAGGCATTAATGAATGTTGCAGATCATGCAAATGCCACTACGGTATCGGTAGTTATAAAAGAAACCGGCCACAATGTACAGCTAACGGTAAAGGATGATGGTAAGGGGTTTGATCTTGATCATACTAAACCAACGCATGGCTTGATCAGTATGCATCAGCGTGCCGCTTCCATTAATGGCGGGTTAACTGTACAAAGTAAAAAAGGGAAGGGAACAAAAATTGTTTTAACCGTGGCAAAGCATCAGCAAGATGAAAACTGATTTGAACACATTATTTTATTTTCAACAATAGCTGCTATACCGGTCATTGGTTCAGCCTGGGAATTAATTACGCCGATAAAAACTACCCGCTACTTATCATGAAGCTGCTGTGGCTTCTTATTTGTTGATCAACATTTTTTCAACCAGCACTTTGTCATTTCATACCATCACCAAAAGTAGCAAGCCATTTTTACCAAACTAAATACAGCAGGTGATTAATATGCCTGTGTGACTGACCCAGATAAGAAATGAGAAAAGAGAAACAGGAAAAGCGAATTACGAACCGGTAAATATTAATGTATAGCAGCCAGAACAGGTTGCCACATACACTTTAAAAAGCTATATTTGAAAACGGTGTTGTTTAACAATCAAATAATTTGAAATGGAAATTTTTTATAATGCTGCAGTAATCTGGTTTATTGCAGGATTTGTGTTTTTCTTACTCGAGTTTGTAATGCCGGGTTTGATCCTTTTCTTTTTTGCTGTGGGCGCATGGATCGTGGCCATACTTTCTTTATTTATAGACATGTCCATCAATATGCAACTGATTATTTTTTTAGCAAGCACCCTTGTTACCATTCTTTTTTTTAGAAAATGGGTAAAGAAGATACTCTGGTCAAAACATCATTCCAGTGAAGTGGAGGATGAATTAATTGGCAAGACAGCGAAAGCAGCAACATTTATTGGCCCCGGGCAGGACGGTAAAGTGGACTTTAAGGGAACTTCCTGGAATGCCAGTTCATCAGATATCATTGAACAAGGTGAAAATGTGATGATCACCGGAAATGAAAGCATAATATTAATTGTAAAATCAACTAAAAATACATACTGATGGCTCCTACTATTATCCTTATTGTGTTAACCCTTTTTGTGTTGACTGCTTTTTTATCTACGTTTAAAGTAGTACCGCAGCGCTCGGTGTATATAGTGGAGCGGCTCGGTAAATACAGCCGTACGCTGGATGCAGGCTTTCACATACTGATACCCTTTATCGATAAAATTGCCTACAAGCAAAACCTGAAAGAGCAGGCCATTGATGTTGCTTCACAGATATGTATCACCAAAGATAATATCGCGGTAGAAGTAGACGGCATATTATACCTGCAGGTAATTGATCCGCAAAAAGCATCCTATGGAATTGATAACTACCGGTTCGCTGTAATTCAAATCTCTCAAACCACCATGCGGAGTGTAATAGGAAGAATGGAACTGGATAGGACATTTGAAGAACGGGAAACTGTAAATGGCAGTATTGTGGAGGCAGTTGACAAAGCAAGCGATTCATGGGGTATAAAGGTTTCCCGTTATGAAGTGAAAAATATTTCGCCGCCACAAAGTATCAAGGATGCCATGGAAAAACAAATGCGTGCCGAACGGGAAAAAAGGGCACTCATTGCAGAATCTGAAGGTGATAAGCAGGCAAAAATAAACAGGGCAGAAGGTGATAAGCAGGAAGCCATTGCCAAATCGGAAGGTGAAAAACAACGCCGCATCAACGAAGCTACGGGTACCGCTGCAGAAATTGAACTGGTGGCCATTGCCACCGCAAAGGGAATTACCGAAATAGCCAAATCGATCAATGGCGAAGGCGGAATGAACGCCGTCAATCTGCGGATAGCCGAACAATACCTTACCGAATTTGGAAAACTGGCGAAGGTGAATAATACCATGATCGTACCGGCAGATCTTTCCGATATTGCGGGTGTAATAACAAGCATTACGTCTGTTTTGGCTAAAACCAAAGTTGACACTGCTTTACCTTATAAATAGTTGGCAGGTGCTGAGCGCTTTCTACATTTGGGTGGCAGTGTAGAGATTGCCTGTAAGTGCAACAGTTTTCCGATTTTACAGGTTGGCTGCAGCAAATTACATTTTTTGCAAACGGTTCTCCAGCAGCGAACAAACAGGCAAAGCTTATTTTTTCCAGGCCACGGATAATTTAGCGTTGTTTCCGTTAAAGTTAGCTGATGTGTTTGAAAAATTGAGGTCACTCTCACTAATCAAATCCTTATCGTTAAACGTTGCATATTTTTCTTCAGCCTTCCCATTTTTGTTAAAGTCCAGTTTCCTGTTTTTATTACTATCAATGAATGCCAGCATAGCATATTTGCCATTTTTTAATCCATAAACATGAACGATAAGCACAACCTTGCCAACCGATCCATAAAGAAAGCCGCCCGTTACAGCTTTTCTGGCGTCAAAATTTTTTTCACTGTCCATAATCGCTAAAAATCCGGTCTGTTTATTTTCTTCAAATGGCAGGGAAATTTCAAAGTGGAAATAATTTTCCGCAAAAACACTTGCTTTATTTTTTCCTTGCCGGAATTGGTGTTGGCTTATGTCTGCTGCAACACTTTCATCAAAGCCCTGGTGTTGAAGTGAAGATGATACGTAAGAATGATTGGTTGCTTCTGTCAAAGTGTTTAGCTGGTTATTTAGGTTTTTCAGTTCATTTTGGTTCAGCGGAAAATAAGTTAAATCGTTTGCAAAATCCAGCGCAGAAATATTGATTGTTTTGATTTCCTGGTGTGTATCCGTCCTGAACGAAATGCTTTTTTGATGGATGTTGTAAACAATGCTCCACATTGTTTTGAAATCGCCTTTTGTTATTGTTACTTTTTTCAGAATGTCAAAAGCATAAGCTTCGTTCATGCCAATTTGGTTGTGAATTGTTGAAATCTGTTGCTCCAACTGATAATGGCGATATAGTGGGGAAGTGTTATTTTTTCGGATGCCTGATACCTGGTTTTTGTAGGGTTCAGATTGAAGGACAGAATGGTTTGTGATTGCCTGGCAAACTGTAGCTTCTTTTTTATACGAGACCGGTTTTCCGTGCAGGTATTCGATGATTACGCTCTCGCCTGCAGCGTCTGTTAGTATGTAATGAATCTTTCCTTTAACCGGATAAATTTTTAATTCGGGCAAATGGTCAATTACCTGTTGAACAGACTCGTAGTTGTCAAGCTGGTATTGAATCCATTCTAATTCGTTGACATAGTTTTTTTCGTCATCGATATTGTAACGGGTAATCTCTAACCACAACATTTCTACTACCAACCCCATTTCGTTCATTCCACCATAGGGCATTTCCTTCCCGTTTTGGTTAAAGGTCACACTGCCATACTTACTTGTCCAGCTTGCCTGCTCTTTGGTATGTGTACAATAGGCAGTCTTACGGATTCCCCGCAGGTTTTTTATAATCATCCCTTCTCTATACGTCCAATCAAAATTCTTTGCCAACAGGATTTGATTGTTGCCTTTCAACACAATGGCAGACAGGGATAAACCAAATCCATTGTCGCCATGGAGATCAATAGGGTGAAAATGACTTTTTTCATTTTTGTTTTGTTGTTTGGTGCCGGGTTATAGATTGCTGAAAACAAACTGGTATCAATGCACGCAGGGAATAAGGGCAGTCTGCCTGCAACCGCTGCTAACTAAAATCAATGATTTGAAGGTAAGAATTACTTTTCAAAATTCATTGTGGAACCAGTTGTTGGCAGATACCAATTTTAATAAAAACGGGTAACGATTTGCAAACTGGTCGAAAGTGGTCAGTCCGCAAGTAACAACCAATGATAAACAGTATTCAAGTCGAAATATAGCTTCCATTCAACTAACACAAATACCAGTTTAGCGAAAGGTCACGCTCCCTGCTGGATTTGGGATGCCGTCAAGCCATCCACCAGGACAAGAAAAGCCGCATTCAATACTAAATAAAATACCACCGCCCGCGGCCTCAAATTATCATTTATCAATGCTCAACTTTCAATAGGTAACAGCAGCCAAAATCCACCAAAATCAACTACCTTCGCCACCTTAAAAAACGACACCTAAGGAATGAAGAACATCCGGAATTTTTGCATCATTGCACATATTGATCATGGGAAGAGTACCCTGGCAGACCGCTTACTGGAATTTACCCACACCATTGGCGAGCGGGATATGCAGGCGCAGGTGCTGGATGATATGGACCTGGAAAGGGAAAAAGGCATCACCATTAAGAGCCATGCCATTCAAATCAACTATAAATGGAAGGGAACGGATTATACGCTGAACCTGATTGATACGCCCGGCCATGTGGACTTTAGCTACGAAGTGAGCCGGGCACTGGCAGCCTGCGAAGGTGCATTGTTACTGGTGGATGCCAGCCAGGGGATCCAGGCGCAAACCATCAGCAACCTGTATTTGGCGATTGAAAATAACCTCACGATCATCCCGGTGATTAATAAAATAGATATGGATGGCGCCATGATACCGGAAGTGACGGATCAGATAGTGGAGCTCGTTGGCTGCAAACCGGAAGATATTCTGCTTGCCAGCGGCAAAAGTGGTATTGGTATCGAAGAAATATTAACGGCCATTATCGACCGCATTCCAGCGCCATCCGGCGATGAGGCTGCGCCCCTGCAGGCCCTGATATTTGACAGTGTGTTCAATTCTTTTCGCGGCATCATTGTTTATTACCGCATTTTTAATGGCACCCTCAAGAAGGGGGATAAAATCAAGTTCAGCAATACGGGCCTTGAATATGGTGCCGATGAAGTAGGGATACTGAAGCTCGGTATGGAAGCAAAAAGCGAAGTAAAAGCGGGGGATGTAGGATATATCATCACTGGTATCAAAAATGCAAAAGAAGTAAAAGTAGGAGATACCATAACAACAACAGTGAATGGTTCAACCGAATCCATACAGGGTTTCCAGGATGTAAAGCCGATGGTGTTTGCCGGTATTTTCCCGGTGGAGACGGATGCGTTTGAAGAGCTGCGGGATTGTATGGACAAGCTGCAACTGAATGATGCATCGCTCACTTTTGAACTGGAAACTTCACAGGCATTGGGCTTCGGTTTCCGATGTGGATTTTTAGGGATGCTGCACATGGAAATTATCCAGGAGCGCCTGGAAAGGGAATTTAACCAGACTGTAATTACCACCGTACCAAACGTAAGTTTTATTGCCACTACCAGCAAAGGAGAGATCATCCGGGTGAATAACCCTACTGAGATGCCAGACCCTACCAGGATAGATCATATTGATGAGCCTTTTATCAAGGCACAGATCATCAGCAAGCCCGAATACATTGGCAACATTATGACACTGTGTATCACCAAGCGGGGCATACTCACACATCAAAGTTATTTAACCCCAACCAGGGTGGAGCTGAGTTTTGAAATGCCCCTTACAGAAATTGTATTTGACTTTTATGATAAACTCAAGAGTATAACCAGGGGCTATGCGTCGTTCGATTATCACCCGATTGAATACCGGCCGAGTGATATTGTGAAGATGGATATTTTACTGAATGGGGAAAAGGTAGATGCATTGAGTGCATTGATACACCGGACAAGGTCACACGAATTTGGAAGGAAGTTATGTGAGAAATTAAAAGAGTTGTTGCCGAAGCAACAGTTCCAGATTGCAATTCAGGCTGCCATCGGAGCGAAGGTAGTAGCCAGGGAAAACATCAGTGCCATGCGGAAAGATGTAACGGCTAAATGTTATGGTGGTGACATCAGCCGTAAAAGAAAATTATTAGAAAAGCAGAAAGAGGGTAAGAAAAGGATGAAGCAGATAGGAAATGTAGAAGTGCCGCAGGAAGCATTCCTTGCTGTTCTTAAACTAAATGATTAAAAAGAGCAATCCCTCCCTTTTGGGGAGGTTAGGTGGGGCCGCCGCAGGAAGCGTTTTTGGGGATGTTGAAGTTAAATGATTAAAACAGAACCAGTCCCCTGAAACCCCCGGTGGGGGACTTAAAGACAAGGGTATAACAATTTGAAGTGCCTTATTTTATTGTTTGGTGGGTGTGGTAAAATGTTGAATAATAAAAATAGTTGAGGTGGAAGTACCAATGCTCATGAAAGATAGGAGTGCCGCCTCTCCTCTCTTCAGAACAAGAGGACGGGAGATGAGGGAAATGTGAAAGGGCAGGAAGCAAAGAAAGGTTAAATTACAAAACCGCTAAATACAAAAGATGAGCAATTTTTCATTAAGTTCCGATATGAACCTGGAAGTAACGGCACGTTTTATTGCCAAAGGCAGTGATGCTCCGCTTACTGGTAGTGCCTACAAAGTACGCCTGTTTGATAAGGATGTTTTTGACGATGATTATTTGGGCGAAAGTGGACTCGATGAGCATGGGGTTGCTAAGATAACTTTCAGTAGCAAAAATTTCAGCGACCTGGCCAGTTTGGAAACCACCCCTGATTTTTTTTTCGTGGTAGTAAAGGATGATGTACAGGTATTTGAAAGTAAAGTGATGGAAGAACTGGATGTAAAAGGGCTGGAGAAGTTTAAAATGGGGGCAGGGGAAATGATTGACCTGGGAACTTTTTTGGTGGAGGCTTAATCATACTTCACCCTGGTACAACCCGTTGAATCCGCTGCTGGCGGATTTTTTTTAGTAGAATCTACTGCCTGGGTTGTTATATCATCTTGATTTATTAAGTAGTCCCGAAGGACGATGTGTAAATCTTAGATAGTATTATGCCGACCTAAAGTTGTATTGGACTACATACAGTTTACCTTCGGTATTAAATAAAAAAGCTGCCCTAAAAGGCAGCTCCCCCAATAGTACAGCGGAATAAAATTATTTGATCTTTTCCTTCAGTTCATTTATCGCTTTCATCAGTTGGTCAATTATTTTTTGCTGGGCCGCTATCTTATTGTTCAGTTCCTGTGTTGATTTTACCAGCGGCACAACAAACGCTGCATAGCTAAGGCTGTAAGCATCTTTATCGTCCACTGGTTTCAACACTCCACTGAAATTGAATTGGCAATTTTTTGCCGCCTGCTCTACTTCCTGTGCAATAAAGCCGGTGTACTGGATACTTTCTTTTTTAAGGATGGCAGCCTCATTGTCGCCTTCAGTATATTTCACCTGCATGGTTTTAAAATCAGTGCCGCGGCTGTGAGCATTGAACTGATGGATGTCCCAGTGATAGGTTACGGGTCTCAGGTTCAAAATAAAATCAAGCCCGGGTACATCTGCTTTAATATCTCTTTTAAACCTGCCATCACTGTAGGTGGTAAAGTTTACCTGGCCACGAATGGCGCTTACAGCGCTGTTGCCAATGGCAATGTAGTTAGCAGTACTTACGCTGGCACCATTACCAATGGCGGTTGAGTTTTGTGCAGTAGCAGTTGCCCCGTTGCCTATAGCCGCACTCTGAAAGCCGGTAGCACGGGCACTTACGCCAACAGCAATTGAATTGTTATTGGTGGATGTACCTGCACCTGATCCAATGGCGATACCCTGGTAAGAGTTGGCGCTGGCATTATAACCGATGGCAATGGTTTCATTGATGCTGGTGGTAGTGGAAGCTTTTGCCGAAGCCCCGATGGCGATACTGCGGTATCCCCCGGCGTTAGCATTGTATCCGAACCCAACTGCTTCATTACTGCTGTTGGCTCTTGCACCGCTGCCAATGGCAGTTCCGCCAAAGCCGGCCAATGCTCCCAGGCCAAATGCAGTGGCATTGGAAGAACCAGCAAGGCCCAGGTATCCAGCCTGGGCACCATTTACTTTAAAAACGAGTGCCTGCCCGTTGGAGGTACCAATATAGTTAGAGGAAGCATTGGTATTGCTGTTACCCGATATGCCCCAGCCTCCGCCGCTGCTGGTAACGCCTGTGGCTAAAGCAGTCCAGCTTGGTGAAGCTGGTGTGCCGGTATTAACATTTAACGAGCCGGTAGTGGTATTGTACACCAGCAAACCGGTGGCTGGAAGCGGAATGGCATTTTGTTCTCCTGTTGTCATTCGTGGCGACAGGAAACCCTTAACGGTGCTGCTTACATCCAGCATGGCACTGGTGTCCGGTAAACTGCCCGTGGCATTGATCGCTATGTTTTGGGAAAATGTTTTTTTTGTAATTGTTAGCTGGCTTAGCAGCAGTAACACGAAAAGTTGCTTTCTCATTTGGATAGGTGGATTGATTTTAATCTTGTTTGTTTGCGTTGAAATTGTGTTTTTGATTTACAGCGAAATCCCGATGGCATCAGGATCTTTGCTTTGTTTTTTGTTCCGGCGATATTTCATTATTCGTCATTCTTGTGTCACTTTCCTGTGCGGCATACCCATTTGCATCGTTTATCCACTATTTTTAAAACCTACTGATTATTCTGCCACCACAGTCTCTACGGCCGTTTTATTTTCTGGCGTTATCACTTCCAGTTGATAGATGCCAGGACTCATTTTTACAGGCACATTGATTAACAAAGTACCATTGCCGCTGTTGCTGTTCATGCTGCTGCTGTAAAGCACCTGTCCGATAGTGTTAGTCAGTCTCATTTTGTAAATTCCTTTCGGCTGATTGCCCAATTCTAAATTGATAATATTATTAGTTACCGGGTTAGGGTAGATGCCCATGGAACTGGTAACTGTTTTGCCCGTTACCACTTTTACGATGCTGCTGTACTTTGTTACGCCACTCCTGTCGTAAATTTTTATCCTGTAAAAGTTAGTGCCTTGTGCTGCTGTAACGTCAGTCCAGTTGTAAGTATTGTGAAGGTTATTATTTCCAGTGGCTGCTACTACACCTGTTGTAGAAAAATCGCTACCAGTTACAGATTTTTGCACTTCATATTTTGTAATATTCAATTCATTCTCCACTTTCCATTCTACCGCCACATTGTTGTTTTGTAACACCGCACTCACAGAAGAAACGGTAACAGGAAGTACATTGTATTTTTTTAAGATGATCCTGAACCTGTTTACATGGGCAGAAGCTGCATTGCCATCAATGGTAAAATTATATGCTGTAGTACCAAACTCATTAACAGGAACGGTAGTATCCAGGTAGGTATCTTCAACAAAAATATTGGTGCCGGCAAAATCAGCAGGCACAATGTCAAACTGGTATTTGTTGGGAGTTGTTTTCCATAGTTTCAAAAACAAAGTATCAATTTCGCTAATGAATGGCCTTCTTTCAGCAGCAAGGCCACTGCCGTTTCTTACAAAGCAAATATTTTCATTGATATTGGTGAATTTTGCAGCATCGTCCTGGTTAACAGCCTCACTAAAATTGTCATTGTATTCAGCAAAGATCCCATCAGCCAGCAGCAGGCTGCTATCAGCAGTTACAATGTTCAGGTTGATCCTTAAAAATTGAGAGGAACCTGAAGCAGGCCTGAACATCAAATTATTATTAACGGATGATTTGTTGGCTTCATTGAAAGTAAGTGAAGCTGCAGCATTATTTTTTGTCTGTACCAAAAAGGCCTGCCCGGACTGTATGTCTTTTGTCTGGCTGCTTCCTGTAACCGTTTTATTATAAGTACCGGAGTTACTTAAATCATCCAGCATTACATAACCACCCAGCATATTCAATGACGGATCCCACACATAAAAGCGGTTCACTAAGTTAGTTTTAGTAAGTGTGCTGAAATCAATCGGGGAAGCATAAGGATTACCTACCATTGTGTAAGCGCCCGGTGCGCCAGCAACATTAAAAACCTGTGTGCCAGTCTGCAGTCTGCCATTGCTTGTAAGCGTTGTGGTGTTACAGGTAGCAGTACTAAAGTTGGCCTGGTCACGGTCGCCCCTTACAAAAATGAAGTAAGCCGTGTTATCAGCGCTGCCATTATTGCCTGCGCTAATTGCAACTTTTGTGTTGGTGACATTATTAAATTGCTGGGTAGCGCTGTTCCATGTTTTCATAGACACATTGTTTTGCGGGCTTGCATCCAGTCCATTAGCGCCTGTGGCATTAGGGCCGGTTACAAAGGTGTTGAGGCCGGGCTGGTAAACACCGCTGTTCTGCCAGGTATTGAAGATAGATCCAGCATCTGTAAGGGGAGCAGTCAGCATTCTCCATGCCCTTCTTGCAGGAATGTACCTTTCTATATTTGCCTTGCCTGTAATATAAGCAGCAGCGCCAACGGGAGCCAAACGGGCAGTAAATGCAGCATCCGATTTTAATGTAAGGTTACTGTCGGTATATAAAGTACCAGTGCTGACTGTTAGTGTGTTTATGATATCAGCGCCTGATTTTAAAACAGTGCCATAGGCTGCTTTATCAACAGTAAGGTTATAAAATGAAGTGCTGTTGCTTCCCCCGATGTAAGAGCCGGTAGTGTCATTGTAGCCGGTGAATTTAACGGTTCCGGTTCCGGTTGAAACATTGCCATTGTTTATGAAAGCGGCATTGTTTACCACTAATGAAACATTGCCATTCAGTACGATATGGCTGCGTTGGTTAATGCTGATCTCCTGTGCATGGATTACATTAACAAGGAAGAAAAAAAAAGTGGCCAGTAAGGTCTTTGTAAAGTTGTTAGCGGAATAAATCGATGTTTTCATAATTTGGGGTTTCCTCTTTGTTATCCCATTTGGTGCCAGTGTTATAAGGTATTTAAAACCATTGCGGTTTAGATATGCATAATAATAATGTTATCCGCGGAACGGAGTGTTTTTCCGTATGATGGACTTTTTGCGTAAAAAACAGCGATGAAAATTTTCTTTGTCATTGCTGTTTCTGAGTGACAAATTGCCGTATGAAATAACCAAACATAAGCGCTTGCCTGGTTTTTGAGAAAATGATGAACCGCCATAAGGGTAAATGGCTGAACTGTATGGCTATTTCAGCAATGCATGTACCATTGAAATTTACAAATTTCTTACGCTGAATACAGGAGAAAAAATCCGCTTTCACCGGATCCTAAAATGCAGCAGGTGTTTTTTTACTTTTTGCATGTAATGTAGATGTGGCACAGGTAGATATTATTCCTGTGGGCCGGATATATTTATTTCAACTCATTGATTATTTTGCTAATGTATTATTAGAAGTACGCTGAATAAAAGGATATAGGGATTGGGGTATATGAAAAACCAAATTGCAAATCCAACAGTCACTTTTTCCAGCCAGTCCAGTTTATGAAAAGTGAGTTTGGAAAAACTAACCTTGTTTGATTTTTTAATTCGTTTATCGATGCTGATTTTTTTTTCGCCGTTTCTTTCGCATTCAGTTTTTTCGGTATTTTTTGTGGATGGATAACATTACAAAAACCTGTGAGTTTTTGCCGGTATGGCAAATCCCAAAGGTTAAATTTTTCAACTGATCACTCATTACTTATCACTATTGTTTACCAGCCCAGCCATCCATCTTTTTCTCCAGCACATCCAGCGGCATGCAGCCGTCTTTTAAAATTTCATCATGAAAAGCGGCGATATTGAATTTGGTGCCCAGTTGCTTTTCATATTTTGCCCTTAGTTCCCTTATTTTCATGGCCCCAGTTTTATAACTCAGTGCCTGCGCCGGGATTGCCATGTAGCGTTCAATTTCGGCAGTGGCGCCGGCTTCATCTATCTGTTCATTTTCCATCATGTAGGCAATTGCTTTTTCACGGCTCCAGCCTTTCGTGTGCAAAGCCACATCCACCACCAGCCTGATGGCCCGGTGCATTTCGTCGCCGAGGTTACCCATTTTTTGAAAAGGATCCGTGTATAACCCGATCTCACTGCCTAATGATTCGGTGTACAATGCCCAGCCTTCGCCATAGGCACCATACCAGCTAAATCGCCGGAAACCAGGCAGGTCTTTATTTTCCTGCTGCAAGGAAATTTGGTAGTGGTGGCCAGGTATCGCTTCGTGGGCAAACAAAGTTTCCATACCGGTGTAATTGAATTTTTTTGCGTTGGGGATAGGGGTATAAAAAATACCCGGCCTTGAGCCATCTGCAGTTGCCTGATTGTATTCTGCACTGGCGCTGGCTTCCCGGAACGATTCGGTTCTTCTTATTTCAAATTTTGTAACCGGAAAGCGGGTGAATAATTTTTTCAGGTAGGGTTCTTCTTTTGCCTGTATGTCCATGAAGCCGGCCAGTACCTCCTCAGGGGTATTGTAAATTGTAAATTTCTTATCCGTTAAAATGTAATTAAAAAATGCTTTCAGATCGCCGCTAAAGCCCACCTGTGTTTTTATTTTTTCCATTTCCGTTTTTATCCTGGCCACTTCCTGCAGGCCTGTTTCATAGATTTCTTCCGGTGTTTTATTGGTGGTGGTCCACTGGCGGATGAGGTATGCATACCTGGCGGTTCCGTTTGGAATACTGTCTATCCCGCTGCTGATGCGGCTTTTTGGTAAGTATTCTTTTTCAAAAAAATCAGTGAGTTTTTTAAATGAAGGAATGACCTGTGTAGTGATGGCATTGGTATAGGTTTCTGTGATCCTTGTTTTATCTGCTGCTGAAAAACCAGCCGGCAGTTTATTCACGGGCCCGTAAAAAAGATTCGATTTTGCGTCTGCTGTTATAAACGACTTTGCCTGTGGTATTACTTTTAACGTCAGCGCTTTTGGTAACACATATCCTGCATTCATTCCCCTGCGCATGTTGGCAATGGCGGTATCCGTCCAGTCAGCAAAGCCTTTTATCCTTCCTAAAAAATTATCATAATCTGTTACTGTTTTAAAAGGCTGGTTTCCTTCGCCGGAGCCCAACTGGCCGATCGTTAAACTGAGGGAGTAAAACTGGTTGATGGGCATCAGCTCATCATGAAACTGATAGCCTTCCAGTTGCATCGCCATTTCCCGTTTAAAAATATCATAGCTGATGCGGTCATTTTCGTTCAGCACCTCCCGGTTGAATGTCTTGATGCTGTCTGCGTACCTGCTGTAAAAGGATTTTTCCTGGTTGATAAAAGAAACGCTACCAGAATTTGGCAACACATCATTGTAGCGGTTGTCGCCGCTGGTAGTTGCTTCCAGCGGATAGAGTTTCATCCGGTCGTCCCAATAGTTGGCAAACATGCGGTTAATGGCGGCTGAATCATTTGCGGTATCAGCAGCAGTTTTTGTTGCGTTGTTGCAGGCGGTAAAGCAAAGGGCAAATAATAAATAAGCTACCAGTAATTCTTTCATAATGTAATTATTTTTTTAATCTTGAAAAGTAGGATATTTTTTTTTAGCCCGTAAAGAAAATATATGAATGGGATTTGACTGGACAGAATCCTGTATCATCGCATTTCTGCACATAGCATCGATTGCCGGCAAAGCAATCCGGTATAAAACTGGCAAACATGGGGTTTAATTAGTAGATTTATTGAAATAATAATCATCAATGGCAGGACGTTGCTTTATAATATTTTTTTTGCTGGCCTTTTTAATGTCCGGTGCAACTGCCCAGCAACAGAACTACGTATTTAATCATCATACATCTGAAGAGGGATTGGGCTCTGAATTTGTACAGTCTGTTTTCCAGAATTCAAAAGGCTTCTACTGGATTGGGACGACTTCAGGTCTTCAGAAATTCGATTGGCATTCTTTCTCAAAACCATTGACTGCAGGAAAAGATATGCTGTCTTCTTCCAGGGTTACAGAAACCAAAGATGGGACGATATGGATATCAAACGAAAATTCTTTGTTCAGGTAAGACCGGATCAATCAACTTTTAACACCGGTAATACCGGATGGGTATAAACCAAAAATGAAATTGAAGGTGATTGAAGACAGCCTGGGTAATATCTGGCTGCTGAATTACCGCATTCTTTATAAATATGATGCCATTAGCCGTAAACCGATTACGTGGATGAAACTACCCCAGACCGATCCAGCTATGACTTCGGGCACTATCACCCATAGTAAAGATGCCAGTGTTATCTGGATTCTGAATGGAACTTCTCTTTACAAAATTATTCCGCTTAAAAAAGCAATTGTCAAACAGGAAGAGATGCCTTACCAGGCTGCAGCGGTATGGTTTGATGGGAGTACTTATTTATGGTTGAGTTTCTGGACACAATACCTATGCAGGTATAATATGGGGTAGAGGCTGCTAAAATGATTAAAAAGGAAAAACCTTTTATTAAAATTATAGTGGTCAGCATGCTGTGTAATGCTTCAATAGTAAGTAAAATGCTGAAGGCAGGGGCTGATGCTTTTATCAATAAGGATACCGGCAAGGCCGAACTTTTAAATGCAATTGAAAAAGTTATAAACGGGGAAAAATACTTAAGCCCCGGAATATCGCTCAACCTTTTCACCCATCTTTCCGACAGGAATGTCAATGGGGACGATCACGTAAAACAGCTAACCCCAAGGGAAATTGAGATCGTACGTTATATCGCTTATGGCCTTACCAATATTGACATCGCAACAAAATTATTTTTAAGTACCGCTACGGTAGACACACACAGGAAAAATGTTTTAGCCAAACTTCACTTAAAAAATACCGCTGCTTTGGTAAAATATGCCGCGGATCATCACCTCTTATAGTTTCGTCTCCTTTTTACTGTTCACTACACCAAAACGGGTAGATCAAAAATACACTTACCGGTGTATTGCAGCCCGCATGTTTATACTGGAGCTTTACACTTAAAATTTACAGGAAGTAAAATAACGATATCGGGACATGATGGAATTTAAACATGAAAAACTTGTAGACCGTGAAATAGAGATAGCCGGTTACCTGCTGAAAAATCTTACCGTAAAACAGATAGCTGAAAAAACCGGGTTGAACAAAAAACACCTGGAGGCTCACCTGGGGAATATGACGGAGAAATTATAAGCATGCAGTTTGCGACGCTTAAAAAAAATGCTGATTCAGCATATCCTGTAATCGTAAAACTACCCAATAACTTTTTTTATATTAAAAACAACCAATATGAAACAGTTCAACTTTCAGCAATTATAGGAAATGAAAATTTACGCACTCCTTGCTGTCCTTCTCTTCGGATTTTGTTATAATCTTCCGGCCAAGGTAAACTATAGTTTCTCTGCTGCCACAGCTACCTATGGACCTGTTTCAGGAGGTAATGCACCGGTCTTAATCGCACGCCCGTGGGGCCAGTTTGGTCAAACCTCGATTACTTATGATGAAGGTATTGCCAACAACCTGCCGATCGGGTTCACTTTTAACTATAATGGTACTGACTATACCACAATAAATATTTGCGCCAAAGGATTTGCCACCTTAGGTATTCCATTCATTGAAAGTCTATTTTACACCCAAAGTTTTTACAGTAACAGTTTAAAGTTTGGCCTTCTTTCTTACGCCTTCTCCGATAGCACGGAGGAAAATGCAAAGCCAATATTGGCACCGCTTTGGGATGATATCAACTGCCAGGCAGACGCCAATTTACGTTATATAACAACTGGCCCGGCATGCAGCCATGTATTCACCTTCGAATGGTCGCTTGTAAAATGGCAGTATGATGCTGCAGGCAACACGATTTCTTTTGAGCTGAAACTTTACGAAAGCACCAATGTGGTAGAGTTTTGTTACAGGGATGAGGGAGCTGTTCCGGATAATCCAAGCGCTTCTATTGGTATTACAGCAAGTGACCAGATCGGCGGAGCCTTTTTGTCTTTGCAAAACACTTCGGCATCTCCTGCTACAAGCACCACAACGGAAAATAAAGAGCTGTCCCTAAAGCCGGCGAACAACCAGGTGTATAGATTCACGCCCTTACCATGCAGGTTGCCACGCAGTTTACAATATACTGCCTCCAATACTTCAGTGAGCTTTTCATGGGATGCACCAGTGGGGATAACCAACTTTGAGTATGTAGTAGATGCTTCCCCCGTCGACCCCGCTTCCGGCACTGTAATTGGATCTACCAGTCAAACCGTTGCATCCCTGTCTCCCGGAACAAATTATTTTATACCTCTGCGTTCTTATTGTTCCGCAGCTTCCCAAAGCGTGTGGCTCACGACAAAGGTTTCCACGCTGAGGAATAATTCCGCGGCTCCACCCATCGCCTGGCAAACGAATTTAGGTGGCAGTGGTTTTGACAATTGCTCAGTAGTAAAGCAAACAAACGATGGTGGTTACATTGTGGCGGCCACATCCAACTCCAATGACGTGGATGTATCCGGAAATCATGGCGGGCAGGATTACTGGATCGTTAAACTCAGCAGCACCGGCACCATTCAATGGCAAAAAAGTTTGGGCGGAAATGATGTAGACCAGGTGTCGTCTTTAGCACAAACAAGTGATGGTTGGTTATATCGTTGTCGGATATACGCAATCTAATAACGGCAATGTGATCGGGCACCGTGGAAATGGAGATTGCTGGTTGGTTAAACTAAACAGCGCCGGAACAGTAGACTGGCAAAAATGCCTTGGTGGATCCAATGTTGAAATCGGGATAGCTGTTGAACAAACAAATGACGGAGGCTATATTGTTTCAGGAGCCACCGTTTCTAATGACGGCGATGTATCCGGCAACCATGATCCACTTGGGATACAACCTGATATCTGGATAGTTAAACTCACCGGTACTGGCACCATTTAATGGCAAAAATGCCTTGGAGGCACTGAAGATGAATATGGAACAATAAAACAAACAGCCGATGGAGGGTACATCGTTGCGGCCATCACCAATTCAACCAACGGTGATGTATCCGGCAATCATGGCGGGGGCGATATATGGCTGGTGAAATTGAATAGCATCGGTGTAGTGCAATGGCAAAAATGCCTGGGCGGTAGCAGTGAAGATTATACAACCTCTATTGAACAAACATCCGATGGAGGCTTTATATTCGGCGGATATACATTATCCAGTGATGGTGATCTAATCGGAAACCACAGTTCTGGTGATTATTGGGTAGTAAAACTTAATAACACAGGTAGTGTCACCTGGCAGCGAACTTTTGGCGGGAGCGGTTTTGACCCGGCATATTCGATTAAGACAACATCAGACGGCGGATATATAGTAGCAGGAAATACGGCTTCTGATGACGGCGATGTGATAGGCAATCATGGAGCTTTAAATATGTCACTTTCAAACTTGGGAGTTATGGAAGTCTCAGGAACTTTTCCCCAGTTGAAACTTAAACAAAATGGCATTCAATCAGGTAGACTTATTGGTTATGGATTAGATGCAGAACTTTCAGCTCACAAACCGGGAAATACAGTTGACACAAGGGGCAACCTTTTACTACAATTAGACCTATCTGGAAATTTTGGTAATGAATATGCTGGTAATGTTGGTATTAAAACCGAGTCTCCGATAAACATTCTACAAATCGGGAACGCTCCTGGTTTTAGTGGTAACCAGTTTGCCATTGGTAATGGAACTAAAGGAATGTCTTTTTTTCAAAATGTAACAACTTCTCATTGGTACAGCTCAACAAATTTTGCTTTGATTGGTACGGCTGGGGGCTTAGGCAAAGTTGGCATCGGTACTGCAACGCCATCTGAAAAACTGCAAATCGCCGGGTGCAATGTAAAAATCGAATCTGGTAATTTGCTGATTAATGACGGGAAAATATTAACTCCTCAAACCGGCCTTTTCAGTTTGTTACCGCTTTGTTTTGGATATGTTGATTTTAAGGGCACTTTACTTTCCGGTACCGCTAATGTAAGGGCTGAAAGAATTAGTACGGGACATTTTAATATGCATTGTACCGGGATTAAACCTGGCAGCGTAATGATCGCTACTTCATCGACAACCACATCTCCCTATACAACGCCGCTCGCCACAGCTAATTTTCTTGCAGATGGAGTAGCACGCATTAAAATTACAAACTTGTACTGGTTACGTGATCAGGATTTTAATTACAACCTGGAGTATGATTTCTATTTTATTATTTATAATTAACATGGTGTCCGATTGGCTCTAAAAATCATGTATGGAACCAGTCTTCACATAGTGCAGGCGGCCAATATTAAAATGATACGAAGTTGTCATTTGATGGCTGTACAGGAAACTATATATTAACGCCTAACATTCTACTAATTACCTTTGCCGAAAATCATCAGTGGCAAAAAAACAAACATACCGGCAGCGATATACCAACAAACTGATCACAGCCGGGGAGGAGCCGGTGCAGCAGGAACGTAAAGAGAGAATAGCGATCGATCCTGCTATACAACTGCCTTTTGCTGAAGGGAGAGTGATACTGATCGATAAACCATTGCACTGGACTTCTTTTGATGTGGTGAGGAAATTGCGGAGCCTGATACAGATTAAAAAGATAGGCCATGCCGGTACGCTGGACCCTTTAGCCACGGGTCTGCTGATAGTATGCACCGGAAAATTCACAAAGAAAATAAATGAGTACATGGCGCAGGAAAAAGAATACAGCGGCCATTTTACGCTGGGTGCCACTACACCCACTTACGACCTGGAAAGCGAACCGGTGCAAATAAAAGATTACAGCTTTGTAACACCGGAATTGTTGCAGGCCACTACCAAACAGTTTACCGGCACTATTGAACAGTTCCCGCCCATCTATTCTGCTATCAAAAAAGATGGTGTGGCTTTGTATGAACTGGCCCGAAGGGGAGAAGAAGTAGCATTGAAAGCCCGGACAATCACCATTCATCAATTTGACATCACTAACATTTGTCTTCCGGTGGTGGAGTTTAAAGTGGTATGCTCAACAGGAACGTATATCCGAAGTTTAGCAAACGATTTTGGCGCAGCCCTGGGTTGTGGCGCATACCTCAGCAGCTTACGCCGTACGGCCATTGGTGAATGTAAAGTGGAGGATGCATTTGGTATGGAAAGTTTTGCAGAATCGCTTATCCCGTAAACGGCTGCAGGCTAAAACGGGTACGTGAGCCCGATCGAAAAATTGAAATTTTCGTACCGCCATTTCCGGTATTCTTCATCCGGACCTGCAGTGAATAATTTTTTAAACAGGTCGTCAAAGCCAATAGAGGGCGCTTTCCAGCCATCATTCGCTTCCAACTCGGGCCGCTTGAAACGGAAGCCAAGATCAAAACGCAGCAATACATAATTAAAGTCGAGCCGGAAGCCCGTACCTAGGTTTACTCCAAGCTGTTTATAAAAGTTCTTAAACTCAAATTTGGTACTGTCGTATGCTCCCGTGAAATTGGTGTTTTTAAAATTCCATACGTTGCCAACATCAGCAAACAAGGCCCATTTAAGAATGAGTGTATTGGGTATGATCTGGAACAGGTCTTTCCTGTATTCGGCATTGAATTCAAAACGCATATCTCCGGTTCGGTCGCTAAGTGTGCGTACTCCATAGGCTGCCAGCGGTTTTGATCCCGGCCCAACGCCCCTGATAGGCCAGCCACGCATACTGTTAGGTCCGCCGGCAAAATATTGTTTAAAAAAAGGAAGGGTGGTATCGCTTTTACCAATTGGGATACCCACACCACCAAAAATCCGAAAAGCCAGTGTAGATTTTAAATGCGTTATCGTCCATGTTTTTTCAACATCCAGTTTTATAAACTTCTTTAGATCCTTGCTTAAAAAACTGATCTCATCCAGCGGCACCGCAAAATATAACAGGGCACCAGACTCCTCAAAGTTTAATTTGAATGAACTGATCCTGTTGGGATGCCGGGGGTTAATATGGGTTTCGGCATATCCGACCGTACTGCCTAAAACCAGGGCCGTATTAAATGAATACCTTAAATATGGATTGGCATTGATGGTGGCGTCAAATGCAGCAGACCGGTCGTACAGGTTGGAATATTCAACGTTGAGTGGCTTAATGGTAAGTGTTTGGTTGGGTTTAAAATTAAATTCATACCCCATTGCAAATCCAAAAGAATTTAATTTGAATAAACCGATCCTGTCGGTACGGCCAATACTGGTGCTGAAAAAAGTTTGCTGGGAGGAGAGTTTCCTTTCAGGAACCTTTTTAAAAGGGTACAATAATTTGGGAATCGAAATGGTGTTATTAAAACTCAGCTCATTTGAGTTGAAAAAATTATCCGATCCAGGCCTTGCATTCAGGTTCAGTTCTACACCTGCACGAATGGCGTTGGTCATTTTAATACCCTGCCGGGCAACATTCCTGTTTTGCAGCGACACGTTACCGGATAAGCCTAACAGGTTGCCTGCATTGGCAACATTTACATTGTTGCTGTTGCTGTTGGCAGAATAGCTGGCCTCAATATTTGTTTCAAATCCGAATTTTTTTGACGGCACCAGTTGCACAATCATATCAATTTTTCCCACGCTGTCTTTATTCCTGACTTCTACAATTTGGATGTTTACATTTTGCCATACCCCTGTTTTAGAAAAATTGGCGATTGTTTTTGCATAATCCGCCTGGCGGTAAACATCTCCTTTTTTTAAAGACATTTTTTTTAGCAAAAAATCATTCCTGACGATGCTTTTATGGTAGCGGATAATATATCCCTGTGCTGTGGTATCACTATATTCCGCAATACCTATTGCGTCTGCTGAAGTAAAATCGGGCCAGATATAGATGTTGTTAATGTAATATTTTTTCAGCCGCATGCTGTCGGCCGCAGGGTTTAATACCAGTGCCAGTTTGATGGTGGGCCGGTTTCTTTTTTCATTTGCTTCTGCAAGCAGTTTGATATTTTCAAATGGATCGTCCGAAACACTGGTCAGCGCCGCAATTGTGGTATCGCCTCTCACCTTCAGGTCGTCGGAAGTAAATTTATAATAGCCGTTGTTCCTGAACAGTTCTACCAGCCGGCTTATTTCAGCCAGCACATCTGCTTTGGATACATTTTTGCCTTTTGCTAAAAAAGATTGCGGCATGGTTTGTATGGCCAGTTGCTGAAGTTCCGGTATTTGAAGCCGGTAACTAATGGTATCGACCAGCGTTGGATTACCTGCGTCGACTGTATATTTTACCGAAACCCTTTCCTGTTTGTCAATTTTAAATTTAAAAGGAAATTTATACGTTAACACTTTTAGTTTTGCTGTATCTGCATCAAACCTGGAGGTTGCACCATAGTAGCCCAGGTGCATCAGCGTATTTTTCATATTCCTTGCCGATACTCCGGCATAGCCGCTGTCGTAAGCAGGTGGCTGCTTTATCCTGTGCAGTACAAAAGCAAAATCTGAAATAGCTAATTTCATACTGTCATCCAGTTGGGTGGATAATTTCTGTTTCAGGGAGTTTCTTTCATCAGCAGAAAAATTACCTCCATTTAACTCAATTGTATTTTTAAAGACAAAAGGTTTATTTTTTTGATACTTTCGGGGAGTCGTACAGGCAGCAAGGAGGATTGAAATAAAAAGAATATTTTTAAACCGGGTTACCATTTTTATTTTATCAGAAAAACTATACAAGTATTTTATATTTAAGGCGCAACATGTTAAGCAAAACACATTCCAAATATATCCAAAGTTTGCACCACAAAAAATTCAGGGATGCGGAAAACTCATTTATTGCCGAAGGTAGTAAAGTGGTGATGGATTTATTGAGGTCGGGCAAATTTGTTTGTATCGAAATTTTGGGTACACAGGAATGGCTTCATGCGAACGAAGTGTTGCTAAGAAAATATTTTCCTGGTCCTTTACACGTGGTGGAGGAATTTGAACTGGAAAAGATCTCTGCATTAACCACCCCTAACCAGGTGCTGGCAATCTTTATAAAAGCGGCTGCTACCCCGGTTGTTGCTGTTGGAAGAATAAACGTAGTGCTCGATAATATACAGGATCCCGGTAACTTAGGCACCATCATCCGGATAGCCGACTGGTTTGGTATTGGCAATGTGATATGTTCTGCCCATTCTGCGGAAATGTATAACCCAAAAGTGGTGCAAAGTACGATGGGCAGCCTGGGCAGGGTAAATGTATTGTACACTGATATTGCTGCATGGATACAGCAGCAGGAAGGCATTCCGGTTTATGCGGCTGCTTTGAATGGAAAGGCGGTACAGGCATTACAGGGTTTAAAAGAAGGGCTGCTGGTAATTGGTAATGAGTCGAAAGGTATCAGCGAAGAAATACTGCAACTGGCTGCTGAGCGGATCACAGTTCCCAGGTTTGGCGAAGCAGAATCATTAAACGCGGCGGTGGCCACGGGCATTATTTTATCTCATATTGTGCATTGGTAAAATTATATTATATCGCAGGCAAGTAAATTAGCTATAATTTTGATCAGCATAACTGGCATACCGCCGATATTAACTTTAAACAAACTTTTCCCTGCAAAACCAGTATTCAAAAATGCTCCTGTTTATGAAAAATATTTTTTTAACTGCACTCATTGGTTGTTTATTTGTTTCCTCCTATGGACAAAAGTTGGCAAGGATCACCTTATTTGCGAACAGCAATTCGGATATCATTACGATTGAGGCAGACCAGGGACTATTGATCAATTTTTCTAAAGAGGGTAATATTATTAGCTGGGGAGTGGAAGACTATTGGGGCAGGTTACTGAAATACATGGGCCGGGTAGACTATTATACGGCCAATGATGATGTAGTTTTCCGGGGAAAAGTAAGGTATATTGGGCTGACACAAATTACTTACTATGCATCTTATGATAATGATGCCCTGAAGGGGAAAATAAAAACTGTTGGCAGTAACAATTTTGATTATTATCCTGCAACTGAAGACGAAGCCACGAAAGGAAAAATAAAAAGCATTGAAACTACACCAGTTAGCTATTATTCATCTTTCGACAATGAGGCATTTAAGGGGAAATTTAGAACCGTGGGCAATTCCAGCCTTGCTTACTATGCTTCTTATGATGACAAAGCTTTTAAAGGAAAAATCAAAAGTATAGATAACATCTCGTTTTCTTATTACTCCTCGTTCGACCGCAAGGAATACCAGGGGGCATTAAAGATTGGTACCTATATGCATATCATCAATGGCATTAAATATGTTGTTAGAAACTGATCTTCGCCAGCTAATCCACTGCAATTATTCCATTGAAAGAATTGCCGGATATTAATTCCCTTTATTCATCGGCAGGCCATCCTGAGCTTTTGCGATATTGAATTCTGCCAAATTAGTATTGAAACTAAGTCCCGGGTTAAATCCTGAAAAATCATTCTTTAGAAAATGCGAGGTTACCGATAATTTATCGGCCACCCTTTTTACTGATAAATAATGAAAATCGGGCTTATATTCTACAGCAAGGTCGGTGAGCCTTTTATCGGAATTAGTTAAGGGCTGATGCAATCCACCACCACCGCCAATTACTAAAAAATCTTTTCCTTTAATTTTAAAGTGTTCAAAATTGTGCGAATGGCCAGTGATAAACAATTGGGCTTTTTTTGACTGGATATATTCTGGTACAAACTGGTCCTGTACTTTGGAGCAGCATTTTACAATTTTACTATTGGTGAACGGGGCATGGTGGCAGCACACGATGATTGCTTTTACAGAGTCGGTTGCATCTAAAGCTGTCATAGTTTCTTTGTACCATACAAGTTGTTTGTTTTCATCTGCAGCAGATAATGCACTAAAGTTGGAGTTAAGCAGGATAACCGCCACAGAATCTGTGACAGATATATAGCCAGTACGAATATTCATAGGGAACCTTTTCTGAAAATTCCTTTCGCCTTTCTTTCTCCGCCCCATTACTTCATGATTGCCCAGTATGCCACATACCTCTGTGCCGCCCTTACGGCAACTGTCTAAAAAACTGTCAACCTTTCTCCATTTGCGGTTTGAGTATCCAAGCCCAACCACATCACCCAGCATATATAAATTTTTGGGCTTTTGTTTTAATATGTTATCGAAAATATTAGCAGTTGCTTTTTTATTTTGGTTCGGTCTTAACAGTATTTTTTCCACCAGCAAAGGTTGTTGGGTGTCACTTACAAAATATAGCTCCTGTGATGAAGTAACGGTGGAAGCCTGTTCCTGCACCTGGGCATTTACCATACAATGGGCAAATAAGCTGGTAAAAAGAAATAAAGTCTGTTTTGTCATATTGGATGTAATTATAATTTAGCAAATCTCCAGATCAATTGCGCCTGTATACTGATTGCTGCGTCTTTCGTTTCAAAGGCATTCATCCATTTCGCTTCGGCGGCAATCCCTGCCCTGGTTGAAAGTGGCAAGGTATACGACAAAGCAATATTCGAGCCTAATACAAACGCACTGGATTTTACCTTACCATTATAGTCAAGGTTTGTAGTAAGAAAGTAAGAGCCAAAGCCGGCATATACGTTTACCCTTCTTACCACCTGCATCGACCACACGATCAGCAGCGGTATAGCATCCAGGCTAACCTTTCCGGGAGTGGTGCCATTTTTTATTTTGTAACTATAAAAGTTGGTATACCCGCTTTCTATACCCAATCTCAGCCGGTATTTGGGATACCACATCAGGCGAACTGTGGCGGCACCGCTGATCCGGTTGATGCTGCCGGGCAAATTTATTGGGCGCCTGATATTGACAGGTGCACTGTAGGTAGAAAGGCCGCCTCCAAGATGCAGTACGATGTACGGTTTTCTCCTGCTGCCAGTATCTCTTTTAACATTTGATTGTGCAAATAAACTGTTAACCGACACGACTGCCATTAATACCCCTGTCAAAAAGAAAGATTTATTGATGTACATAATAATTAAACGCAACACATGATGGAAAATTAGATAATATACCGTCGAAATCCCCTTCGGTGATAAACTTGCTGATAAACCCGGGTACATCTACTGTCCACACAAAAGCTCTTCTTCCCCGGGCATGAATAAGGTCAACGTTATCATTTTGTGTACCTTCCGTAAAACGCGGAGCCCAAATTTTTGCATTTATTCTTTCTACGTCTTCCAGTCCAAGTTCGCAGAGTGATGGGATATTTGCATAATCCGGTAATGCAAGAAACTGGTTGAACTGGTCTTCTCCAGGCAGGCCAATCACTATTTCGAGTTGCCTGCCTGCGGCAACCGCCCTTTGCAGAAATTCTTGCTGAATGGCCTGTACCGGTGCAAGGGAGCCAATATACTTGGTGTCAAGCCATACAAAAGTTAACGGTGTTTGGTAAAGCACGGCATTTAACGCTTCCGTTAAGGTGGGTATTCTCTCTCCATGTATCAGTCGTACAAAAGTGGATAGCTGGTCGTACGTATAATTTTCAATTGGCCCCACCAGGCCGCTCTTTTGTATCAGCCGAAGATTGAGCGTATTGTCGTGATATAAAATGGGCACCCCATCTTTTGTGAATCTAACGTCAATCTCTATGCCGGTGGAACCAAATTCTGCAGTCTTTAAAATCATGGCGACCGAATTTTCGGAAACCGGCAGCAGGTCGGATGTACGGCCCCCGGAACGGTGGGCAAGAATATTAAAACCTGCCGGGTTATTTAATTTCCGTGCATAGGTGAACGTGATCGGTTGTTCCGGGATATTTTCCGCATTGCCAAACACGCCATTGATGGTAATAGTGCCGGTTGTAACAACAGGGGCATGGCTCAGCAACAGGTCAGCACCTTCAGCGGGGTTGATGGTAAACCGCATAATACCCGATTCGGTGCCTTCCATTTTGCGCCAGTAACCATTCAGTAAGATGGAGCCATTGAGCTGTTTGCCTTCGCAGATAAAATAGGCTATGTTCACACCAAAAAATCCGGAAACGTGAAAGCTGGTATCGCCCCGGTTAATAACATAACTCCATTTAATAGCAGTAAGTTCGCCAAATACGTTGTCCGCATTGGTAACCTTATACACGCCTTCCATAGCATCCCTGGTAGTTTTGTTCAATGGCAATGCTGCGGCGTTGTTAAACAGGTTCCATGTGGAAGTATCCGGCATGATTACCTTGTATTCTTTTTTACAGGATAAAAACACGGCGCACAGCAGGGAAATAACAATTAATTTCTTCATAGAATAAATCCTACAGTTATTTGGGGATAAAATACTTTTCGGTTTGTTTTATAAAATAACGACCAGGTTTGCCAGTAAAAATTATTACTGATGGCCGAAAAGGCCAGGGTTAAATGAGTTTTGTTATAAAATGGCTGCTCCAGTGCCAGCGTAAAAGTCTCACCGTTGTAATATTTTCTGCTGGATGAAAATTTGTTTTCGCCATTGGCTGCCTGATAATAAAGATTAATAGAAGCCTCTGCTTTAAAGGTGATCAGCAAATTTCTGCCCGACTTATATCCAATAGAAAAATTTGGATAATTCATCCAGCCCGAAGCCTGGCTGTCAAAACCGCCAACTTTTAAAAATCCAAACCAATAGGCCATATCATCTCCTGCACTCAAATAAAACCGGTTGCTGAGAGGCTTCATATAAATAACACCAACCGACAAATGGTTCTGTAAAAACTGGAATGCGATCCTGCCATCGAGTACCAGGTTGCTGGTAATTTTTCTAAGTACCCGAAAATCGCCGCAGGGTATCCTTAGCCTTACCTCTTCGGTGATATCTTCTGGTGTCGTTAAAAATGTAAAGCCAAGTGAAGAGCGCCATTTTTCATTGTACATCGGATAAGGAAAAAAGATCGCAGCATGTTTGGAGCTAAAAGTTGTGTCCTGGGCTGCAGCGTTGACCGTTCTAACCAAACTGATCAGAATAATTAAGAGTGTTTTGGAAGGGGGAAGTGACATACGGTTTATTTGTTTTATAAAGATAGGGGATAAATAAAATCGTATAAAAATTTGTTAAATAAGCTCTGGGTGAAAGTTACTGAACAGGTTTTACAGAGAAGGGATGTTCGAAAAATCAATACAGGCAGCGGGGGACGAATCTCTTTTGTTGGCGCTCAAAATTACCTGAACTGAATTGCCCTTACCGGCTTGATATTTTTAATTAAAAGTGTAGGTATGATTAAAGTTGCAAAGCAAATGCCCAACGTAACCAGGTCAACCAGCACCACCTGCCACCATACCACGTCAGCATGGGCGGCACTCATATAGTACGCTTCTTCATCCAGTTTGATGAACCCTGTTTTTTCCTGCAGCCAGCAGATACCGAGGCCAAACGCAGTGCCTAATATTATCCCGGTGATGGCAATCAAGGTGGTGTTGTACAAGAATATTTTTTGTACCATCCAGTCGCTGGCGCCCACAGCTTTCAGTATGCCTGTCATTCTCGTTCTTTCCAGCACAATGATCAGCAGGCAGGTGATCAGGTTTACCACTGCCACCACCATCATGATACCGATCAAGATCAGCTTGATCTTGTTTTGCAATGCAAGCCAGTCAAAAATATTGGGATTTATCTCCCGAAGGGTTTTACTGTTCCAGCCCATGGGCGTTTCTTCCTTTATTTTTTTTGATACGGAATCAGTAAGCCGGTAATCTTTCAGGAATACTTCGTAACCGCCAATCTGGTCTGGCTGCCAGTCGTTCAGCCGCCGGATAAGGTTAAGGTCGCAAAGACCGAATTGTCTGTCGTACTCGTCAATGGCAGTTTTATAGATGCCGGCAACTTTTAGTTTCCTTGGCCGCTTTGTTCCGTCTTGCTGAATGAAAAACGACAGCAGGGTGTCATTAACAGTTACATTTAGCTGGTTGGCGATATATGCCGAGATATTGATCTCCTTACTGTAACCACTATCCGCAAACGAAACCCATTTGCCCTGTTGTAAAAATGGATCCAGCCGGCTGTAGTCGAATGAAGAGTCGATGCCTTTTAATAAGATACTTTCGATATCATCACCATAAGTTAGTATCACTGATTTGGTGCCAAACCGTTCCACCGTTTTAACTTCGGGAAGGCTTTTGATAAAATTTTCTACTGAATCATTTTTTGTTATGACATATTCTTCAGCCGTACTTACCCTTTTTTCAATATCCTGCTGCACGTGGATATGCCCCCAAAAACTGAACACTTTGTTGCTGATGACATTTTGAAAACCATTTACAAAACTGAGCGCCACGATCATCACGGCCACGCTGACTGCAGTGGCAACAGTGGCCAGCCGGATAATAAAACGGGAAAATGTTTTTTCGCCGGTAAATGACATTCGCCTTGCGATAAAAGCCGATATATTCAAACGGAATAATTTTTGTTACCTTTCAAAAGTAAAATATTTTAACCAGTGAGGTAGAAGGAATTCTTTATTACACGAATTTCTACTAATAACACGAATTAACTAACTTGATTATTTACTTATCCTGTTTCAACAACTGTTATTAATAGAAATGGCATCATACAGATAAAACGGTACTTCCCCAATTGGTGTAATTCTTTTTAATCATTGTACCCAAAAAAATAATTAGTGTAATCAAAAAAATAATACCAGTAGATGAATCTTTTCAAATCCACCATTTTAGCGGCTGTTGTTTTGTTGTTATCCTTCCCGTTAAAAGCCCAGGTACATCCGGATGCCGTATATAGATCAACTATACACTCGGTCCGCTTTCACATGTATGGCGACCAGGAGACCATGCCACTATACAAACTTAACAGCGGCGACCGGCTCGAACTTCATTTTGATGATATGGATGCCAATGTAAAAAGTTACTATTACAGTTACCAGTTATGTGATGTCAACTGGAAGCCCGTAAACCTTAGTTCATTTGATTTTATAAAAGGATTTACACAGCAGCGAATTACCAATTACCGCTTTTCATCCATTGCCTTTACCCGGTACACCCATTACCAGGCAGTGTTACCGGATGCCAATTCGCTTCCCTCCAAAAGTGGTAATTATTTACTAAAAGTTTTTTTAAATGGCGATACTGCCAATACCGTGTTCACAAGGGCAATGCTGGTGTTGGATCCTAAGGCCGCAGTGAGCGCACAGATTATCCAGCCATTTACGCCACAATTTTTTAAAACCCATCAGCGCATAAAGTTTTCTGTTAGTTTACACGGATTCAACACTTTTAATGCCAACCAGGAGGTGAAAGTAGTAGTGCTGCAAAATTACCAGTGGAACAATTCACAGGGAGGCGTGCCCCCGACATTCATCCGGGGAAGTGTACTGGAATATAACAACGAAAATATTTTTGTATTTCCGGGAGGTAAAGAATGGCGATGGCTTGATCTCAGGAGCCTGCGCCTGCTGAGTGAAAGGGTAGACCGTTCTGAAAACAAAAAAAACAGCGTGGATATTTTTGTAAAACCAGATATTGACCGCAATGCCCAGCGCTATGTGTACTATCCAGATCTCGATGGAATGTATCTCACAACCACCTACGAAAGCATCAATCCTTACTGGCAGGGAGATTATGCCACGGTACATTTTAGTTTTATCACTCCGTCCCAGGCAGCTTACCCTGGTAAAGACCTGTACCTCACCGGGCAGTTAACAGATTACCGTCTGATAGATGCTAATAAAATGGTTTTTAATGTTGAGAAAGGTATCTATGAAGGAACACAGTTTCTTAAACAGGGTTATTATAATTACAGCTACACACTGGTTGATAAAAATGATCCTACTAAAAAAACCGACCTGGAGGGTAATTACTGGGAAACAGAAAATACGTACATCATCTTAGTGTATTACAAATCATTTACCGACCAGGCAGATCAGTTAATTGGTGTGGCCAGGGTAAATTCCCGGAGCGACCGGCCGGGATTTAGTTTTTAGATAGCCGCGACATTCCGCAAGCAACAGTCAATGCCTGAAAATTCTTCAGGTAGCGTTGTATCATTCTGGCATAGCCTTTGCAAAACTGCAGGAGGAAAGAAAAATGAAATATTTCCGTAACCCTAAAATTTATTATGCCTACCATTAGAATTGCATTTGTATGTATGCTTATTGCTATTGCTTTCACCCGGTGCAAGCAGCCTTCGCTAAAGAAAACCGACCGTATAAAGAAAACCAGGCTTGCACCTAAAACCACGGGTTATCATTTCGAAAAATATAAAGACTGGGTAAAGAGCAACGGGCCAGATTCGCTGCAACAGATTGTATTAACTGTTAACAGGACGGATAGAAGTAACCTTGCCAAAATGGATTCTATTATTGTACCCAATGACGTTAGTGGTGACCGTGAGTTTTACCTGCCATTTCCGCTCGAAATTCCTTACATAAAAGATATAAATAAGATTCTTTTCTTTTCCTATGCCACACAGTCGTTTGGGGCCTATGAAATGGGCGAATTAGTTTATACGGGCCCATCCAGTATGGGCAGGAAGGCAGACCCCACACCCCCTGGTTTGTACTACTGCAACTGGAAGGCAGAAAAAACTACCAGTACTTTTAATGATGAGTGGGACCTGCTCTGGAATTTCAATATCGAGAATAAGCTGGGTATTGGGTTTCATCAATATGAACTGCCTGGTTACCCGGCATCACACTCCTGCCTGCGGTTACAGCAAAACGATGCACGTTATCTTTACAATTGGGCAGACCAATGGATACTGGATGAAAAAGATGAAAACATCGTGTTGGCAAAAGGAACACCGGTAATCGTTTTTGGCAGTTATGCATTTGACGCACCCAAACCATGGCTGCAATTGGTTTCCGATCCAAAGGCCCTTGATTTTCCTGCTGCTGGCATACAGCAACAGGTTGTTCCATTTTTGCAGGACATTCTTTCACAACAACAAAAAAGGGATAGTGTTATATCGGGCAGGGTAGACGGTTAACGCTTCATCTTTATCATGCTTCGTTATGGAAAAATATCCAATATGCGATAACAAAATAAAACGTTGTGACATGGCTGCATAAAGCGTTGCGAGATCGCTGCCAAATTTTCTTTTGAATTCGCTGCAGCTGTTGTTGTATGCCAGTTGGCAATAATGGCCGCTAATTGCTATCTTGTTTTGCTAACGCCCTGCGAGTCCGGTTTAAAAATACATCCATTCCCGAACACCGACATTTTTTTCCGGAAAGAAAAATTAATACTGCTGTCCCCACCCGAATTGGGAAGGGTACTTTACATTAAAATTTTGTTCAGTTTACTGTTTTTCAGGTAATGGCGGCACTTCATCGGGGAAGTCCGGCGTGGGAGCTTCACCTGGAATTACTAATGGAGGCTCATTCGGTTGATTGGGTGTTTCGGGAAGTTCAGTTTCTTGTATTTCAGGCTGCTTTGCAGGTGCAGGTATCTCTGCTGGCAGGGCGCCAGGTTGTTTTTCAACCGTTGCCGGTACCTCGTCGGGACTATCATGTGAAGGCGCTTCCTCCGGTATCTTTATCGGCGGCTGGTGCGGGGGAGTAATGGTTTCCGGGACATCGTTTTCTCTTATTTCAGGAGTCTTTGTAAGCGGGGGCATTTCCTGCGGGACTGGAGGTCTTTTCTTTTCCATAATGGATGTCTTTTTGAACCAATAGGGTTCAATTGGTATACCAGAACTAAGTCTCCCGACTACCATAATTATCATTCCAATTTTTTATTAGCAAGAGGGAAAGTTTGGGAAAATAGTTCCCCATAATGGCAGAATAAGTTAACGCAATTTATCAATTCGGTGTTGTACCTTACAATCGGATCTGCCGGCACTGCTGGCATGTTTTTAAATCCATTTTTAAAATAAAATAAATATGAAAAAGCAACACGAAACTACCCCTCCTCATGATATCAAAACCGACCTCAAACACGATACCATGGAGTTTTCAGCAGCCACAGAAGGAGACGATAAACTGGACAGCGATGATGGTACCTATGAGGAAGAAGAAATAACAGCGGAAGAACTGTATATACTGGAAGAAGATGACGTTGAGAGCCTGGCGTATGCACTGAACAGTGCAGAAACAGATAAACAGGCAGATAGTGATAACCTGCCGGAAGAAGACTGGCAGGAAGACTTGCCGGACGGTGCTGCAGACAAAGACAATGACGAAGAATACCGCCGGTAAACTATCCAGCACACTCAAAACTGCCTTGTATATTGTTTGATTAAAAAGACGTCTGCCGTGAACAGGAGTAACAAATATTTTAGTGCAACAAATAAGAAGAATTTAATTGTTGGGGAGAATAACCAGCACAACCAAACAAGTCTTTCTGAACAACTGAATTTTTACAAGTCAGCACCGGTTCTGCCGGATGAAGAAAGAAAAACAACAGCAATTGATGAAGCCTTATCCGATGGCTCCGGGGGTGCATTTGGAGCGACCGAAGCCGTAAACGAATGAGTTACTTTAAAAAATGATCGTTGTCAATGCCTTTATAAGGCGGGATCATTAAATGTATCGCCCTGTTTTATATCCCCGGTTTGATAGCCTTTCTTAAACCAGTACATTCTTTGCGCTGAAGTGCCATGTGTAAAAGCATCCGGCACCACTTCCCCCGTAGATTTTTTTTGAAGTCTGTCATCGCCAATTGCGTTTGCAGCATTCAGTGCTTCATCAATATCTCCTGCTTCCAGGATGTTTTTCATTTTTTGCGTATGATGGGCCCAAACGCCGGCTAAAAAATCTGCCTGCAATTCCATCATAACCGAATAACGGTTAGCCTCCTTTTCGCCTGCATCCTGCCGGATGCGGTTTATTTTTGCGGCAGTACCATTCATGTTTTGTATATGATGACCCACTTCATGTGCTACCACATAAGCCATAGCAAAATCTCCCGGTGCATTGAATTTGTCCTGCAGTTCCTGGTAAAACGACAGGTCAATATAAAGTTTGCTGTCGCCAGGGCAGTAGAACGGGCCTGATGCGGCACTGGCATTTCCGCAGGCAGAGGAAACAGCACCCCTGAATAACACCAACGTTGGTTCAGCGTACCGGGTACCATTTTCTCCGAAGATTTTATTCCACACGTCCTCCGTTTCTGCCAGCACTACCTTTACAAACTCCGCTCTTTCGTCATCGGCTTTTTGTTCTTCCGCTGTTAACGTGGTTTGCTGTGCTTGCGGTGAAAGCTGTGGTAGCTGCGAAGGATCTGCATTTCCTCCTAAAAAAGAATAGAGTACATAGATGATAATACCCAAAATACCACCACCTGCCGCTATTCCACCTCCGGACATCCCCCGGCGGTCTTCCACATTAGAACTGCCTCTTCTGCCTAACCATTGCATAATTTAATAATTGAAGTGTTTAAATAATAATGAGTAAAACGTTCTTATCATATCTGCATATTGCGTACCACATTTTTTGTCGCAATTGGTCCGGCGTACACTGCTATATCTATAAAAAAATTAGGTAGGAAAATTACTTTCGGGGCATTTATAATTCGGTAGTTAAATAAATCAGTTTAACTGAGGTGAAAAATTGTTTAGTTGCAGTAAATTTAGCGGTATATAATAACTCAATTTTAATAATCCTTCACTTTATGCCACGACAAAAAAGACCTTTTTATATTATTGGACATAACCCCAATACCATCGAAGAAGCGGTGGAATTTTTAGACTCTGGTGCCAATGCCCTTGAGCCGGATATTGTATATGCCGAAGGCCGGTTTTACGTAAGTCACCATCCGCAACTGTCTTACAGTGACGTTCCCACTGTTCAGGATTACCTGCAATCACTAAAAGCATTGCTCCTTGCACGCCAGTATGATCTTGCCCTGCTGATTTGGGATTTTAAGACAACCGATTTCGACCCCAATCAATTTATGGCAGTTGTAAAGGAAAACTTTTCGGGCGGGCCATGTGATGGTGTAGCAATGCTAATGACGCATTCGGCAGACTACGATTTTGTGAACCGTTATAAAGGCGGCTATCAAAATGTAGGAGTGGGAGTGGATGAATCTGATGTACCACCATCAGCACTGGAAGCGATCTTTAAAAATGCGGGCCAGGGAAATTTTTCCTATGCCGATGGCATTACCACATTTTTAACCAAGACCGGTGTTTTTAAAAACGTTACGGCAGCACTGCAGTGCCGTACCCGGCATGAAACGAACAGTTTTAAATTTATTTACACCTGGGTTCTTACCAACGAAGCGTTGATGTGTAAATACCTGGACATCTATATTGATGGGATTATGGTAGAAGTTGGTTCAGTAAAGGATTTAAAAGCGCTGGTCACTGCAATACCATATTCGGAAGCGTATCAATTGGCTCAGAACGGGTATAACCCTTTTTTTAGTGCCTCCCTTCCCGCATATATCTTAACAATTACTACAAAAAATAAATTGCTTGCCGGCACAGATGCCCAAATTTTATTTACACTCACCGGAAAGTCGGGTTCTCTTAAAAGCCTGCCCTACAATGGAAATGAAGCTGGAGTGCTGGAACGGGGCAGCACCAATTATGTAACACTTGAAGGAATGGACCTTGGCGAGATTCAAAGCCTCTATGTGGAGGTGCTTACCACTGGCATCGGATCCGGATGGTTGCCTGAAAATATTTCCGTATCCTTTCAGGGCCGGAACAAAAAAATAGATTTTGTTTTTAATGATCAAGATTGGATCACGAAGAAAGGTGGAGCAGTTACAAAATTTCCGGTGTAGCATTTCATCCGCATTTTTCAACGGGCGCATAAAGCAATACCCACAAACACGAATACAAAATTTACTCCGGGTATGGTTACCCGGAGTAAAAAAATCGGCGTGAACGCTTCCATCAATCAGGGAGTTACAGAACCGTTTTGAATGAACTTTATCTGAACTGCCCGGCTCATATCGGTTGCACCGGGAAGGCCAGCAAACAACACGGTATATATTTTATTCTCTTCAAGGGTAATAATGCGGTTTGCTGCGATACTGCTGCCATTGTTTACCGCTGTATTTACTAATCCGGCATCCACCTGGGTAAATGAAGACACAGTGGCAAATGCTGCACTGGTATTGATCACGTTGTCAGTACCTGTGCCGATCGTTATCACTGGTGTGGCAGAAGAATCAGCAATTGCATTGATGTAACGTACCCATGCCTTACCAGCAACAGGAGAAAGCGAATCAACAGCATCCTTTACTACCAGGTTGCGATAGTTGCCATTGGCACCCAGCACAAACACAGAATAATAATTACTGTCTGCAAAATTGCCGCTGCTGATAGCAATGGTGGCACCATTGTCAAATTCAAAAGACCTTACCTCCCTGCTGCCAACGTAAATGGGAAGATAAGCCCCGGTATAGTTGTTGAAACCTAACGCAGCATTACCAAAATTACTGCCTGATAATGCTAAACCCACAGCAGGTTTGTCAGTTGCAAGATTGAAAGCCATTAACCCGGCAGCAGGCGTCCGGATATTGTCAAAGGAATCATCTTTTTTACAGGCTGTAAACAATACCACAGTTAACATAAGGGCTGCCAATGGGCGGATGGAAGAACACAAAAAATTCATTGCAATTTTCATAGTTAATATTTTTAGTGAACAAAAAATGAACTACCCAGGGTGGAAACAATAGTGCCAGCTTAAATGAAGTAAATGGTAAAATATATTACAGACAGTGGATTAACATTTTATTTGAAAAAAGGGGTGTTCCTCAATTTTATTAGGGCGTGGAGAATTTTGCCCATGGTGTTCATTTTGATTAAAATAATCCAGGGTAATTTATTAATTGGGAAATACTGCGCAGGTGTGTTTCAATTATTTTTTAATTGCTGGTTAAGAATGTTCGGTGGATAAGGCCCTTGCAACGGTTACCAATTTTTTGCGGCTACGATGCAGTGATCTTTAGAAAATTACATTTACAATACCAGGCTGCACTTTAGGTTTTGGGCAAATCAGCACATGCCCAAAAACCAAAAACTTCTTTGTCTCTGCCCAAATGGCTGCATGTTAATTTGTTTATGCCCCGTATCCTGGATTTAGTAATCAATGTCATTTATTTAAAGGAATTTCACGCAAAGAAAAGAGCGGCAAAGAAGCGAAGTTGATTGTGGCCTTTTCTTGCGCCTTGTATTAAATTCCTTCGGATCTTTACGAGGAATAAATAAGTCGCAAAATCAACGACATTGATTCAGTAATAGTTAACCGGCATTTTTAATGGGTTCCCCAAACCACCATATTATTTTGAACATAAAACCACTTAACTTTTCAACTTTAAACATATCCCCCTATATTTGCATCCGGCAAGTCTTATACGGCCAGCTCCTGTTGAACTCCCCCAGGACCGGAAGGTAGCAAGGGTAAATGGTTGAGCGGTGCGATGTAAGTAACTTGCCGATTTTTTTTTACCCCTCCATTAAAGACGATTTTGAACGTCCCTATTTAGATTCTCATTATTTTATTCAGTCCATGAATTAATGCTTGCATAAACAGTGAATGGTTTACTTTTGCAATAAACAAATTCTCTAACATTTTAAAAAGCTAATCCCCCTTTAGGGGATAGGAGCATGAAATTTTTTATAGACACAGCCAACCTGGCACAGATAAAGGAAGCAAATGATTTAGGTATCCTTGATGGTGTTACTACCAACCCTTCGTTAATGGCAAAAGAAGGCATTAAGGGGGAAGCGGATGTAATGTCACATTACAAAACCATTTGCGAAATGGTAGACGGAGATATCAGTGCAGAAGTTATTTCCACCGACTTTGATGGTATTGTTGCTGAAGGGAAAAAACTCGCTGCAATACATCCAAACATCGTCGTAAAAGTTCCAATGATAAAAGATGGTATCAAAGCGTTGAAGTGGTTTACTGATAATGGGATCAAGACAAACTGCACATTGGTGTTTTCAGCAGGGCAGGCGATACTGGCTGCAAAAGCTGGCGCCACTTATGTGTCACCATTCATTGGCCGTATTGACGACAGCGGCTGGGATGGTATGGAACTGATTCACCAGCTCCGCCAGATCTTCTCGATTCAGGGATACAAGACAGAAATTTTAGCAGCTTCTATCCGGTACCCCAACCATATCATTAAATGTGCTGAAGCCGGTGCCGATGTTTGTACCTGTCCGCTGGACTCTATTTTAGGATTATTAAAACATCCTTTAACGGATATAGGGCTCGCTAAGTTTTTGGAGGATGCAAAGAAGTTTGCATAGCTTTTTATTTTCACACCACGAGGCAAAGTAAACAACGGGTGCAAAGAAAAGAATAAACATTCCCACATTTTGTGTTCATCGTATGCTTTGCCTCTTTGAGTGAGGTTCCTATTGCTTTTTCTTCTGCTTCCTGCGCTTCATTTCACTCATCAGTTCGTCTACTGTTTGCAATGGTCCGTCCGGTTTTTGTTTGATATACATATCAAACTCCTTGTACAGGGCCGGGTATTGTTTCAGGGTCACTTTAATGCTGACTTTTCTTTCAACAAAACTATTTTCGATCCACAGGCTGTTGCCCTTAAAAGTTCCTGCAGAGGCGGTGAAAATAAGCTGGGTGCTATCTAATGGTAAATATCGGCCATTTGATAAAAGGCCATCGATATTGATATAATTGTACGTTCCTTTTTTTAAACTGTCGGTGTAGAGGTTTACATAAATGCTGTCCACCCTTTGTGCTTTGGCCATACAAAAAGACCCGATAAACAACCAGAGTAAAATATGCTTCATTCATTTAATTTGTACTGCAAGTATATAAAATACTATGCCATCGTTTTCTTTTACCGTTTAATTAGTGTTAAAAACTGGGAGAAACCGATTTTTTGAGATGCAAAAACTCATTGTAACCGGTAATAGCACCTTATTTTATATCCAGGGAGCAATTATTTTTAATTTGAGATACCCACCCGGTGTCCTGCATATTCATTTTGTTCCAATTCTTTTAACATAAACAATGCTAGATCGCCGGAAGTTATTTGAAATTTATTTTTCGGAGGAAGATAATCAGCGGCCGTTGTAAATACACCGGTTGGCTCCGCTTTCGCTATAATTGGCGGGCAAACAAACGTCCAGTCTAAGCCACTTTCCTGCAAAAAATGATAAGCTTTTAAGTGCTCCTGCGATACAGCGGCATATTCTGGAGCAAATCCCTCCATGTCCATCATCAGCGTATTTTCATCAGCATTCAATATGCCGATCCCTCCAACGCCAATGATCTTTTTCACGCCTGCTTTCTCCATTTGCAAAACAATGTTTTTCATTCCCAGGCTCCTTGTTTTATCTGTGCCGTCATTGGTGCCGCCCAGGGAAGACAGCACGGCATCGCATCCCTGGATTGCTTTGTACACCTGGCCTTCATCAAAAAGTGCTCCCTGCAACAGTTCAAGCCTGTCATCGTTTGGCAGTTGCTCCGTAAAAACGTTCCTGCCAAACGCCTTCACTTCATTACCGTTGAATAAAGCCTGCTTTACCAATTCTTTTCCCACCATTCCAGTGGCACCGAATATTATTACTTTCATGTTTTAAAGTTTGATTGATATTGTGTAGCGAAATTGATACAATTTACTAAAAAAGTTTTTTTATTAAATATTTTGTATTCATATTTGTGCTGCAAATGAAATTAATCAATATAAACAGCAAATTTTGGTGGTGGCACACAATCGGATGATGTGTCGCACTGCTTGTAATTTGTAAAACATATTTAGGCCCCGACACATTCGTGTTGGGGTTTTTTAATTTGTGTTTGTTTGAACGGAGATTTGGGTGGATTAGCGTGATGACAGGGATTGGTCGGGTTCGTTTTTTTGAGGGTTGCAGCATGTAGAGCGTGGAATACTGTTTTTATTAGAAAATAAAATTATGAAAGAGTTTAAATATGTTGAGATAACCAGGAAGATAATTGGAGCTGAAATGAAAGTGCATGCCACATTAGGGAATGCCCGCCTGACACGGAACGGGCAGGGATTTCAAAAGGTAATTTACCAACGGGTTTTGGAGATAGAAATGCTGAAATGGGGTTTGAGTTTTGTACGGGAATTTTCTATGCCGATAGCTTGTGATACGGTATTGATAGGAGAGCGAAGAGTCGATTTTTTTGTGGACGGATTGATCAGTGTAGAATTAAAAGCAAGAGAAATTTTAGAGCCGGCAAATTATTCGCAGGCAGGAAATTATTTGGAAGCATACAAACTTGAAGTTGGTTTACTCATAAATTTTGACGCCCAATCCTTAGAATTTAAGCGGTTCGAACATCCTAAATACAAACCGGATTTAAAAATCCAGTAAATCCATTTCATCCACCTAAATCCCTTATTCAGGCATAGTAACAATGAAAAAGATACCCATTCAAACCACCTTTAAAAAGCTCCTTGCGGATGTATATACACCGGTGGGTATCTACCTGCGGCTGAGAGACCGTTTCAGGGATACCATTTTGCTGGAGAGCACCGATTTTCATGCGGGGGAAAACAGCTATTCTTTTATTGGCATCAACGCCATTGCCGGTATTGAGATCAGGAATAAAGAAACGATCGAATTTAAGTTGCCGGGCCAGGTAGCAGAAAAGATCGACATCAGTAATGCTACTGATGTACCCCAGCATTTATGGGAATTTATGCAGCGTTTTGAAGTAATGCCGGCAGACAAACCGGTGAATGCAGCCCAGGGTTTATTCGGCTATACCAGTTATGATGCCGTGCAATTTTTTGATACAATAAAGTTGAAGGCAGAAGAGGAAAAACAGGCAATAAGTAATAGGCAAAGGAAAATAGAAGCCAGACAACAGACAACAGGCGAAACACAGGATAATAGCAAAGAAAATTCTGCAAACGAACGGGAAACGGTAAACGGGCAACGAACAACGAACAACGGGAAGCCAGCAACTGACAGCATTCCCTTAATGCGTTATCGCCTGTACCAGTATGTTATCATCATCAACCATTTTAAAGATGAATTGTACATCTGCGAAAATCAAACTGCCGGGGTAAAAAGTGAGGTGGATGTGGTGGAGAGTTTGATCAGAAGTAAGGATGTGCCTTCTTTTCCATTCAGGCCAGTAGGCGAAGAAACATCCAATCTTACCAACGAAGCCTATATTGAAATGGTGAAAAAGGGTATTGATAATTGCCACCGGGGAAATGTATTCCAGATCGTATTAAGCAGGCGGTTCCGGCAATCATTTACGGGAGATGAATTTAATGTGTACCGCACTTTACGCAGCATCAATCCAAGTCCTTATCTTTTTTATTTTGATTACGGCGATTATAAATTGTTGGGCTCTTCACCGGAAAGCCAGTTGATCGTAAAAAACGGCCATGCCATTGTGCATCCTATCGCAGGCACTTTTAAACGAACCGGCGATGATGAACAGGATAAAGCCCTGGCAATAAAACTGGAGCAGGACGAAAAAGAAAATGCGGAACATGTGATGCTGGTAGACCTGGCAAGAAATGACCTGAGCCGCATGTGCAGTGACGTAGAAGTGACGCAGTATAAAAAAATAAATTACTATTCTCATGTCATTCACCTGGTGAGTGAAGTAAAAGGAAAAGTGGGGGTAGAAACCAACCCTTTCAAATTGCTGGCAGTAAGTTTTCCGGCAGGAACTTTAAGTGGAGCTCCCAAGTTTAAAGCTATGCAGCTAATTGATGAAAATGAACCAACCAACAGAAGTTATTATGGTGGGGCTATCGGCTTCATTGGTTTTGACGGGAGCTGCAACCATGCTATAATGATCCGTACTTTTTTGGCAAAAAATAACACACTCATTTACCAGGCTGGCGCCGGAATTGTATCGGTGAGCAACCCGGAAAGCGAGTTGCAGGAAGTGAACAATAAATTAAATGCATTGAAGCAGGCCATTGTAGTAGCGGCCTCCCTAAATACCTCCCAAGGAGGGATTTAAGGCAGGAGCTCATTTTTGTAACGTCTTACTTAAAGAACGTACTAGGCTAATAAAATAAAATCTTTCTAATTTTTATAATATATAAAATGTCTGAAGAAAAAATTATAACTAACAATATCAGAGACGAGAAGCTTCCCCCTGGGGGAGGTTTGGAGGGGCTGCGAATTTTAGTCTTTGACAATTACGACTCCTTTACATATAACCTGGTACATCTTGTTGAAAAAATCATCCATGAAAAAGTGGATGTGTACAGGAATGATGAGATCAGCCTGGAGAAAGTAAATGAATATGATAAGATCATTTTATCTCCCGGCCCCGGAATACCATCCGAAGCTGGATTGTTGTTGCCATTGATAAAAGAATATGCTGCCACTAAATCGATACTGGGTGTATGTCTTGGCCACCAGGCAATTGGCGAGGCTTTTGGCGGCACACTGATCAATTTAGATAAAGTGTACCATGGAGTGGCAACCAATATCAGGGTCACCGGGGCGGGTCAACCCGAAAGGGTGGCCCACCCGCTGTTCAAGGGGCTACCGGAAATTTTGGAGGTAGGCCGTTATCATTCCTGGATCGTAAGCGACAAAAATTTCCCCGCCGACCTTGAGATTACGGCAGTGGATGATAACGGTTATATCATGGCGTTGCAACACAAAACATTTGATGTGCAGGGCGTACAGTTTCACCCGGAAAGCGTATTAACCCCGGATGGAGAGAAGATAATGAGGAATTGGCTGAGTCGCCCCTAAAACCCCTAAAGGGGACTTTTGGAGAATGATGACATAATCAAACTTTCTTGATTGTCAGCGTTGGTAATATAATTTTATAAACTATAAATCTAAGTTCCCCTTTAGGGGACAGGGGCAAATGAAGAAAATATTAAACCACTTATTCGAACACAAAAGCCTTTCAAAAGAAGCGGCCAAAGAAGTATTGCTGAATATTTCCAACGGCAAATACAATGAAAGTGAAATAGCAGCATTCATCATCGTGTACCTGATGCGGAGTATTACCATTGACGAGTTGCAGGGTTTCCGGGATGCGTTGCTGGAACTCTGTGTGCCGGTTGATTTGAACGGTTATGAAACAATTGATATTGTAGGAACGGGTGGTGATGGAAAAGATACGTTCAACATCTCAACCCTCAGTTGTTTTATTGTTGCAGGTACGGGAAATAAAGTGGCCAAGCATGGCAATTACGGTGCGTCTTCCATCAGTGGCAGCAGTAATGTGATGGAGCAGTTGGGGTACAAATTTAAAAATAACAACGATGAATTAAAGAGAGAAATAGAAACAGCCGGCATTTGTTTTTTACATGCACCCCTGTTTCACCCGGCGTTAAAAGTGGTAGGCCCCATCAGGAAAAATTTGGGTGTAAGAACTTTCTTCAACATGCTCGGGCCAATGGTGAACCCAGCTTTTCCGAAGCACCAATTAGTTGGAGTGTACAGTTTGGAAATGGCAAGGATATACAATTACCTGCTGCAACAAACGGATAAAAATTTTACCATCATCCATAGCCTTGATGGGTTCGATGAAATTTCCTTAACGGGTGATACGAAAGTAATCACCAATACCGGGGAACAAATATGGAGTGCAGAAACATTGGGCAAGCGAACCGTCGTTGCGGAAGACATCAGCGGTGGTAACAGTGTGGAAGCAGCGGCAAATATTTTTATCAATATTTTGGACAGAAAAGGCACCTGGTCACAGAACGCAGTGGTGCTGGCTAATTCCGCCATGGCGTTGCAGTGTACCGGTCAATACAGCAGTTATGATGAATGTTATCAATTGGCAGTGGAAAGTTTGGAGAGTGGCAGGGCAATGGAAGCGTTGAAGAAATTGGTTGGGTAGGTTCAATGGGTTTAAAGTTTAAAAGTTTAATGTTGTGGCACGAATGAATATCCTGGATAAAATAATAGCACATAAAAAGATAGAAGTTGCTGCTGCGAAGGCTGCTGTGCCGGTAGACCTTTTGAAACAAAGTGTTTATTTCGAACGGCCGACTTTTTCGCTAAAGCAATTTTTGCTGGATGAAACGAAGACCGGTATCATCGCAGAATTTAAAAGGCAATCGCCATCAAAAGGAATTATTAATGCCCAGGCAGATGTGTTAGAAGTAACAACGGCCTACACAAAACATGGAGCTAGCTGTTTATCAGTTTTAACAGATGAACATTTTTTTGGCGGCACAATAAGCGACCTGCAAAAAGCAAGAGTGAATGACATTCCTATTCTGAGAAAAGATTTTGTGATAGACGAATACCAACTGGTAGAAGCAAAGGCAATAGGAGCCGATGTTATTTTGCTGATAGCTGCATGCCTTACACAGCAAAGGGTGAAACAACTGGCAGCTTTCGCTAAACAATTACAACTTGAAGTGTTGCTGGAAATACACAATGAAGAAGAATTGCAGCATATTTGTGATGACACAGAAATAGTGGGGGTAAATAACCGGGATTTGAAAACTTTTATAGTGGACATCAACCGTTCCATAGAGTTGAGTAAAAAAATTCCGGCAGATAAAATAAAAATTGCTGAAAGTGGCATCCATGATGTGGAAACTATTTGTATCTTCAAAAACGCAGGATTTAAAGGTTTTTTAATTGGAGAAAACTTTATGAAACAACCTGATCCAACGATTGCTTTTGCTCATTTTGTAAACAGTTTAAAATCAGTTTTACATAAACGAAACTAGGGAGATAAGGAAACAACGTTGTGTTCTTTGTATACTTTGTTGAGTTGTGTGAAATATAAGCGAAGCTTTATGAGAGTAAAAGTATGTGGTATTTCAGAGCAGGATCAATTAACGGAATTGCATGAGATCGGTGTAACATTTGCCGGGTTGATATTTTATCCAAAGTCGCCCAGGTATGTGCTGCGCCACATGAGTACCAGCCAGATAAAGAAGGAGAACAATGTAAATAAAGTAGGTGTTTTTGTAAATGCGTCGATAGAAGAAGTGCTGCAAATGGTGGATGAATGCCGGCTGCACATGGTACAGTTGCATGGTGATGAAAGTCCAAGGTATTGTGAAAAAATCGCTGATTATATTTCAGTGGTAAAAGCATTCCGGATAAGCGAAACGGACAATATTGGCTGGCGCATCCAGGAGTACATGAACGTTTGCGATATGTTTATGTTTGATACTGAAGGCGCTGGTTATGGTGGCACCGGCAAAAAATTCGACTGGAAGAAACTTCAACATGTGACGGTAGGCAAACCCTATTTTTTAAGCGGTGGTATCGAGCCAGGGGATGTTGATAAATTAAAAGAATTTGCTGCACTGCCCGAAGCCAAGGCACTTTTTGCAATTGACATCAACAGCAAGTTTGAAATAAAAGCAGGCATTAAGGATTTGGAAAAAGTTAAAAAATTTATACAGCAATTACATTAAAAAAACAACGATGAACATTAAAGTATGTGGTATTACCCAACTGAAACAATTGCAGCAGTTAGATGGATTGAACATTGATTTTGCAGGGCTTATTTTTCATAAAAATTCACCCAGGTATATCGATGATAAGGTCACCAAAGACGAACTGCAGGAATCTGATTTTGATATCAAAAAAGTAGGCGTATTTGTAGATGCAGAGATGATCGATATGTTAGATGCCATTGATGAATATGGCCTCGACGTTATACAGTTGCACGGCAATGAAAACCCCGAAGTGTGTGCAGACCTTTCAGACGAGGTGGAAGTGATAAAAGTGTTTCACATTGGTGATGGCAATGTGGATATTGATGCGATGGTAGCGGACTATGATGAAGTGTGCGACTACTATTTATTTGACACGTCTTCAGATGGGTTGTTGGGTGGCACCGGCAAAAAATTTGACTGGAAAATATTAGCCAAAGCAAAAATTGAAAAGCCTTTTTTTATTAGCGGTGGCATCAGCCTGGAAGATGTGCCGGCGATCAAAAAATTCAAACATCCTGATTTTTACGGCATCGACATCAACAGCAGATTTGAAAAAGAACCAGGTGTAAAGGACATGGCATTGGTATTGAAATTGAAACAGGAATTGGGTTGGTAGAGCTGGTGAGTCACCCTCAAAGGGTTACTCACCAGGAAATGCAAGTGCTTGAATTTTTTTGGGGTAAGCCACCCTTAAGGGGGTTACTCACCCGACACAGAAGTTTTTTGAGCCAGGATATTGAATTACTACAAGGCTTCATTGGCGTCGTACGCATTTGCATTCATTATTGAGCAGCGCAACGATCAACAACCATTTATCAATTCAACAATAAAACATTTATACTTTCATGTTAGTGCGACATGCCACCGAAGCAGACTTACCCGCAATGCTGGAGATTTACAACGACATCATTGTAAACACCACTGCGGTGTGGCACAGCGAACCGCATACACTTGAAATGCGAAGGGAATGGTTCAATCAAAGAAGGGAAATGGGCTTTCCCATATTTGTTGCGGTAGAAAATGAAAAGCTGTTGGGGTTTATCACCATCGGGCCTTTTCGCCCATGGCATGGTTACCGGTTCACCGTGGAAAATTCTGTTTACGTGGCATCTGGCAGCCGGGGCAAGGGAGTGGCAAACCAATTGATGCAGCCATTGATTGATGCTGTACGGGAACTAAATCTTCATGCAATTGTTGCAGGAATAGAAGCGGAAAATGAAGTGAGTATTGCGCTGCATAAAAAATTTGGCTTTGTAGAAGTGGCACATTTTAAACAGGTTGGGTGGAAGTTTGACAGGTGGATGGATTTGAAGTTTTTAGAGTTGATAGTGAGCCTCCCCAACCCTTCCGAAGGAGGGGCTTTAGCATAAGATTTTGCAAGCTGCAGCTAAGTAGCTTGACCTGAGAGCCAATAATGCCGCTTGCAATTATTAAAAGTGCTTGTAGTAATGTTGAATAATGAACAAATTTTAATGTGGAAGGTAAAATGATTAATAAGGATTTGCAGTGCCGCATCCTCAAATTACATTTCATTCTTTTCCCTTCACCTTTGGGAAAAGGTGCCGAAGGCGGATGAGGTAAGAGCGGAGGAAGGGTGGAGAGGCCTGATCCGCATTGCTGAAAAAGTATAAGTGAGTGACTCCCGAAAAATCGGGACATGCCAACGATGTAAAATTGAAAAACAAATGACGACAACAAAAAATAATAAGTACTCAGTTAACGAACACGGTTACTACGGCGAGTTTGGTGGCGCCTTCATTCCCGAGATGCTGTATCCGAATGTGAAGGAACTGCAGGAAAAGTATTTACTCATAATGAATGAACCGGTATTTCAGCAAAAGCTTGAGCAATTGTTGACAGATTATGTAGGGAGGCCAACGCCATTATTTTTAGCAGAACGGCTGAGTGAAAAATATGCTGTTTCCATTTATTTAAAAAGGGAAGACCTCTGTCATACCGGTGCACACAAGATTAATAATACTGTTGGGCAAATTTTACTTGCAGAACGGTTGGGCAAAAAGCGCATCATTGCAGAAACAGGTGCCGGTCAGCATGGTGTGGCCACAGCCACCGTGTGTGCATTAAAAGGCCTGGAGTGCATCGTGTACATGGGAGCAAAAGACATCGAAAGGCAGGCTCCAAATGTGGCAAGAATGAAGATGCTGGGTGCCACCGTTGTGCCGGCAACAAGTGGCAGCAAGACATTGAAAGACGCCACCAACGAAGCTATCCGTGATTGGATCAATAACCCGGTGGATACCCATTACATCATCGGCAGCGTGGTGGGGCCTCATCCTTACCCGGATATGGTGGCCCGTTTTCAAAGCGTGATCAGCAAAGAAATAAAAAAGCAATTGCTGGAAAAAACCGGCAGCGAATTACCAACACACGTCATAGCCTGTGTGGGCGGGGGAAGCAATGCAGCAGGGGCATTTTATCATTTCTTAAATGACGCTTCCGTGAAACTGGTAGCAGTAGAAGCAGCCGGTTGTGGTATCAACAGTGGCATGAGTGCAGCTACGACACAATTGGGTAAGCCAGGTATTTTGCATGGCAGCAAAAGCTTGCTGATGCAAACCGCAGACGGCCAGGTGGTAGAGCCACACAGTATTTCAGCAGGACTGGACTATCCCGGTATTGGCCCTTTGCATGCTCATTTATATGAGAGTGGACGTGGAATATTTATGAGTGCGACAGACGAAGAGGCATTGGCGGCTGCATTTTATGTAAGTAAAACAGAAGGTATTATTCCGGCATTGGAAACCGCTCATGCTTTTTCGGTACTGGATAAAATGGCTTTTGAGAAAGATGATTGCGTGGTGATCTGTTTAAGCGGAAGGGGCGACAAAGATTTATCAACCTACATGAACTATATATAAGATGAAATACACTATGCTGATTTTTGTTGCCGCATTATTTTCCGCCTGCAGCGATTCGTTTATCAATCATTCACTGGAGTATGAAAAGCTGGGCGCCTGCAACAGTGAAGAAACGCCGGTCAAAATGCTGTCGAATATCGGTGGAGAACGGTACGAGATTATCAGTTGCATTGATGATGATTTTGATGGCAAAAATTATTTGGTGCAAAGAAAAGGGGATAGTATAGTGGTGAGTTTTCCCAAAGCCAACGCTGTGAAATCGTCATTTAAACTCACGTTGGATATTGATGCGAAGCCATTGTATCATCATATCGTTTTGGATGGAAAGGATGTGCCGGTACAGCAGCAGCAGTTGATGGATGCACAGTAGTTTTATAGTTTTGAGTTGCTGGTTAAAGATGAGTCGGTTCATTTTTTCACCACACCCAACCTCCGACCGACCGGTCATCCGGGCGGGCCTCTCCGTTTGGAGAGGGGCCAGTAAGAACCTGCAAAGTCATTGTTTTTTCTTGATGGGGGGTGTGGGTGAATTTGTGCTGTTGGAAATTTTGCATAAATTATCTGAACATATTTAACATGCCTGATTTTAATAACAACCTGCATAACAATGCCAATACATCTACGTATGAAATTGCAAGGTATTTAAGAAAGGAGCAGACAGAAGCAGAAGAAAAACGATGGCAAAATTTAAGGAATAGAAAAGTATGCAACCTCAAATTTCGGCGGCAACATGCTTTTGAAAATTAGGTACTTGATTTTTATTGTCATTAGGTCAAAATGGCGATGGAGGCAGATGGTAGTATTCATAATGAACCCCATAATGAAGAGTATGATAATGCCAGGACAATAAGATTAAATGAATGCGGCATCAATGTGTTAAGATTTACAAATGTTGAAATAGAAAATAATATTGGTACCGTCATCAAACGGATTAAAGAATGGGTAGAAAAAAAATAAAAAAATCTTCGATAACAATAACCTTAAATAAAAGAAAGAGGAGGGTTAAATAATCATACGCTAAACTCCCCCCTCTCCTTAAAGGAGAGGAGCAGGGGGTGAGGTGAAATAAAAACTGCCCGAGATATAAATACTAAAAATATATTCCACATACGTAATGAACCGAATCGACAAACTCTTCCAACAAAAAAAACAAAACGTCCTCAACATCTACTGCACTGCTGGGTATCCATTTTTAAACAGCACCACCGAAGTATTATCAGCTTTACAAAGCAACGGCGCCGACTTAATTGAAATCGGCATGCCCTACAGCGACCCGCTGGCCGATGGCCCGGTAATACAGCAAAGCAATATGGTAGCATTGGACAATGGCATGAGTATCCCGGTTTTATTTGAGCAATTAAAAAATGTAAGAAATGTTAAAACCCCTTTAGGACAAGGGGGCGGGAATGGGGGCATTGATTTGCCCATTATCTTAATGGGCTACATGAATCCTGTGCTGCAATACGGTATTGAAAAATTTTGTGCAGCAGCAGCAGCGGTAGGTGTAGATGGCATTATCCTGCCCGACCTGCCGATGTATGAATTTGAAACTACATATAAGCAATTGTTTGAGCAGCGCAATCTCAAATTTATTTTTCTCGTAACCCCCGAAACCAGTGAAGAACGCATCCGTAAAATAGACAGCCTCAGTACCGGTTTCATTTATGCAGTATCATCCTCATCCACCACAGGCAATAGCAAAGCCATCGAAGAACAGGAACAATATTTTAAAAAATTGCAATCCATGAAATTATCTAATCCAGTACTGGTGGGTTTTGGCATCAAAGACAAGTTCACCTTCCTGGCGGCCTGCAAATACAGTAATGGCGCAATCATTGGCAGTGCCTACATCAAAGCCCTGGCGAAAAATCAGGATGTTGGGGCAAATACAAAAGAATTCTTAAATAGTATCCTGGAATAACCATTCTGATTAAAATGGATTAAATTGCGGCAATAAAATTTTACGATGAAGAAATTAGTACTTGCTTTTATAATGTTCCCTGCACTGCTAACCGCCCAGGTAAGAAGGACTACCAAACCAAATCCTCCAACCGTAACTGCAAAGCAAGAACTTGCCCAACCGGTAGATGGTTTTGCGATCAATGGAGAAGTAACCGGTTTTGCAGACGGAACAAAAATAGCGTTGCTCAACGGGCAGACAGGAGCCCCGGAATTAAATTCCACCATTCAAAAAAACAAATTTACTTTCAAAGGCAAACTCGATAAGCCGACATTTAAAATTATTATAGTTGATAATAAGCCACCGTATCTTACACTGTTTTTAGATAACAGTACAGTAAAAGTTACCGGCTCTAAAGATGCCCTGGACAAATCCAGCGTTTCCGGCTCGGTTTCGCACAGCGATTTTGAAAAGCTGAATACTGCGCTGGCTCCTTATCAGCAGTTGTTTGGTGAAAACGCTTCTAAAGAAGAAGTTGCTTTAGCCGCCGTCAAACAAACCATCAAAAATTTTATCGGGCAAAACACCGCGTCATTCATCGCTCCGTTAGCCGTGGTGCGATATATGCAGTTGTTCCCGGATGACGTTAGTACAACAGAACAATTATTCAATAGCCTGTCGCCCGTTGCAAAATCTACAGATATTGGTAGCTATTTATCGCAGCAACTTGCAGAGGCTAAAGTAAATGCTATCGGTACCGTGCTGGACGATTTTACCCAGGAAGATACCGACGGTAAACCGATGGCGCTTTCTTCTCTCCGCGGCAAGTATGTACTCATCGATTTTTGGGCAAGCTGGTGCAGGCCCTGCCGCCAGGAAAATCCCAATGTGGTAGCCAACTACAATAAATTCAAAGACAAAAATTTTACCGTACTCGGTGTATCGCTCGACAAAGCTAAACCAGCCTGGGTAGACGCTATCAATATGGACGGCCTTACCTGGCCGCATGTAAGCGACCTGCAGGGCTGGAGCAATGCGGTAGCACAGCAATTCAAAATTCAGAGTATTCCACAAAACTTCTTAATTGGCCCCGATGGAAAGATCATCGCCAAAAACCTGCGTGGCCCCGCATTAGAAGAAAAGCTGGAGCAATTGCTGAAGTGATTTTTTTAGTCACCATTTTTTCTTTCTTCAACTTCATCCGCTAGCTATCATCTGTAGCTGTTTATCCTGACGAATAACCGGTAGCCTCGTACAAAAACTAATTGATAAACTTGAATCAACATGTTTAGGGCTTTTCTAAACAGTTCATTCTCTGTTATGACGGAGGTTTTCGCCAATGAAGCTGTAAATAACAAAACTACAGGCAGCGAATCCCCGCCACCGAATGCATCCAGGATTGAAATGCCCAAATATTTGCAAATGATGAAGTGCTTTATTTTATGCGTAAATAATTTGTAGTTTGGGTTACTTCGTATTTCTATTTGCCCTCAGCTAACCTCTTCAAAACTTCCATCGCCTTTTCCCCATCTTCCCGCTTCACAAAAATATGGTCGTGATAGTAAGCTGCAATTACATTACAACTGATACCTGCATCACCCAACGCCGTTGAAAAAGCAGCGGTTAAGCCAACAGCTTCCAATGAAGAATGAACCGTTAAAGTGATCCATGCAGCCACATAAGTGTAAGGCAACTGCAACCTGTCTGCAATCGTTTTATTCAATACAATTGTATAGGCTTCCTGTTCTTTAAAAATACACACCACTTCCTTTACATCAATACCATCCAGGTTATCTGTTTTACAAAATACATATTCACCGTCATTCAATTGCGGTGTCATTGTTTTGATCAGTTGCGTTAAATCAGTTTGTCCGGTCATTTGCTGACAAGGCCTGAACGTTTTAAGCGGTCGGGACGATAACAAAAATACAAAGATTACGAAAGGAGTATGGTTACTCTACCCACACAATACAAACCGGGTTAGGAACACTGATTTGCTTGCCGGTATCTTTTAGCAACCCGGTAGCATGGTTAATAGAAAAGATCACAATGTTGTCAGTCTCCTGGTTGGCGACGAGCAAAAAATCCCCGGAAGGATCAAAATTAAAATTGCGGGGTTTGATGCCGAGCGTTGATTGGTGCCCAACAACAGAAAGCACGCCCGTTGCAGTATCAATAGCATAAATAACCAGGTCGTTCAGTTCGCCACGGTTACTGGCATACAGGAATTTTCCATCCGGAGACACATGTATATCAGCGCCACCAAAACTTCCCTTGTAATTCTCCGGCACTGCACTGATGGTTTGAAATAATTTCAGTTTTCCTGTTGGCGAAAAAGAAAATCCTGCTACTGTACCGGTCAGTTCTTCTGTTAAATAAACAAATTTCTGTGAAGGATGAAAAGCAATATGCCTTGGCCCCGAACCGCCACTTACACTCACAGATGCTGTTGCATCCTCCGTAACTATACCGCTGGATTCATCAAACCGGTACACCATTAATTTATCAATACCGAGGTCGGCTACCAGCAAATATTTATTGTCACTGCTAAACACAGCCGAATGTACATGTGGTTTTTCCTGTCTTTCTTTATGTACGCTTTTTCCATAGTGTTGGATAGTAGTCTTGGCAGAAGCCAGGCTACCATCTTTATTTACAGGCAGCACAGAAAAAGACCCTCCTGTGTAATTGGATACAACCACCCACTGGCCTGTTTTATCAACACTTACATGGCAGGGATGATTACCACCGCTTGATTGCTTGTTAATAAGCCTCAGTTCGGTTTTCTTCCTGTTCAAACGAAAGGCAGTTACAGCACCTCCATTATTTACTGAATCGCCATCTTCCCTAACAGCATACAGCATTTTTTTATTGGGTGATACGGCAACAAAGGAAGGATTGGAAGTTTTTGCTGAACTGATAAATTTATTTTCAGCAGTGGCAGTATTAAAATCATACACATAAATGCCTTCGCTTTTACCACTGGTATAAGTGCCAATTAAAAGTTTAGTTTTCTGTGCAGCAACAGCCAGCGTTACCAGCAAAAACAAAACAGACAATAATTTTTTCATGCTAGACATTCTTTAAAAAATATTTATAAAATTTAAACTCATTGAAGATCTTTTGCTGCTGGCGTTCTTAATGCCCCTCTCCCCGGGGACAGGCCCGCCCGGATGACCGGTCGGTCGGGGGTTGGGGTGTGGTACAGAAGCAGCGTCTTAACATATTCAGAAACAAAAACAATAAAAACTTGCTATTTTTTCTCCAGCAACTTCTTGCGCCTGAATTTCTTCCTGATCACCTCCTGCACCGGCACGTTCTCCAGTTTACTTTCCAGCCACGATACAATATCAAGATACACAAACGCCCTTGTTTCAAAACGGTTATGCTCTACTTTTTTCAGTTTTACCAGCAGCCGCTCAAGTTCCGGCCGGATGTTCCTCACCGTTACTGCGAACGACCGCCGGATAAATTTAAAAATTTCTTCTTCCACCACGCTCAGGTTTTGCATTTTGGCCATAAAGCGGTACACGGATTTTATCAGGTGATCCAGGATCTCTTCATTGCCCAATTCGTAATGTGCAATCAGGTGCAGCAGCCTGCTGTAACATTGCAGGTCTGTCCGCAGGTCTACTTTCCAGTTAATGATTTTATTTAGGTGATCAATAGCTTTTTCATAATCGCTACTGCCAAAATACAGGCAGGCGATCTTGTAATAAAACACCAGTATACGGTGGCGGTCCAGGTAAATTTCATATTCTTTTATGTGTTCTTCAATCGCCGGCACGCACAGCACACCTTCAGTAAAACTGCCTTCCAGGAAATGTTGGTTGAAAAAAGAGATGGCCCGGTACACAAAACATTGTATGCGGTTATTAGCATTGTGCTGTACCAGGTCGCTGTCACAAAATTTTTCAAACCTGGCCAGGGTCTCTTTTAATTTCTGGTGATTCGTTAAATTAAAATGGGCTCCCATCAGGTTGTGCATGCCCTTTATATAATGGGCGGTTTCTATTTCCAGCATCTGTGGTTCTTCCGCAAACAGGTCTACCCATTTTTGTGTGTAACGATAATACTGTAAAAAGTCCTGCCGGATAAATGCGTTCCAGCAATAGCTTTGGTACAGGTATAGTTTTTCGTAAAAACTTTTGCAGTTGGCCGGGTTAAAAGTAAGCCTGCTGTTAAAAAAATCCAGCACTTCAGCCTCTTCTTCTTTGTTGCGACAATGCCCGTTTTTAATATACAGACTATACAACTGCAGCGACAGGTTAGATAATTTAGATACCAGGTTAAGGCGCTCATTCACTTCATCGGTTTCTTTGCTCAACTGGTCGGCCCGGTCCTGCATACTCCGGGTAATATATAATGCTTCAATATTTTTTTCGAAGAATAACACCTGTTGCAGGTGGGAGAGCTGGTTATTTTTCTTTGCCTGTTCTTTCATCCTGTCCAGTACTTTCAGGCTCTGCAGGTAAAGCCCCTTGCTGTATAAAATCCTGGCATAATCCATCTGTTCATGCAGTGCAATGTCAATATTCGTTTCATCAATCAATCGCAGGCTGCTCAGTATCTGTTTGTATAAATGTGCCTTCAGGTTACTGAGTTGCTGCTTCCTGATGCCTTTATTTTTCTTTAATAAAGCCGCTTCATCATACAAATCCATTTTATCCAGCGCATCAAAAAGCTGTACACCTTTTAGTTCTTCAGAAAAGGAATTACGGTTGGCATACAGCTTGAAATTCCGCTTTTCGCTCTTCTCAAGCGTTTTTATCAATTGGAACAGGGCATCTGTACTGCGGTTGGGCATCGTATTTTAATTTCGGTTAAAGCCGCTGCAGGCTTGTGTTTTGAGGCGATTAAGGCTGTTTATGTGGCGTAAAAAGCAACACATTTTGTCTTTTATGGGCAGTGTTGCCGGGCTATATTCGTATGTAAGGTTAATCATTATTTAATTAAACGGTTGCGTCCAAACAAAAATAATTAACCGCATTAAGAAAATCATACTATATTTCTATGGCAGCAAACAAAATAGATATCTTCGATACCACCCTCCGGGATGGTGAGCAGGTGCCGGGTTGTAAACTCAACACCAACGAAAAAGTAGAACTGGCACTGAAGCTGGAAGCTTTAGGGGTGGATATCATAGAAGCAGGTTTCCCCATTTCATCTCCGGGCGATTTTGAATCGGTAAATGAAATTTCCAAAATCATTAAAACAGCCAGCGTGTGCGGACTCACACGGGCCGTACAAAAAGATATTGACGTAGCTGCGGAGGCATTAAAGTATGCCAGGCGTCCAAGAATACACACCGGCATCGGTACCTCCGATCTCCACATAAAAGCAAAGTTCAATTCTACCCAGGGAGAAATTTTACAGCGGGCCGTTCAGTCAGTGAAGTGGGCAAAGAACTTTGTGGACGATGTAGAGTTTTATGCTGAAGACGCTGGCCGTACCGATAATGAATATTTGGCAAGGGTAACGGAAGCTGTGATCAAAGCAGGCGCTACGGTCGTCAATATTCCTGATACGACCGGTTATTGCCTTCCTCACCAGTATGGTGAAAAAATTGCCTATCTCATCAACCATGTACCCAATTTAGACAAAGCCATTTTATCCTGTCATTGTCACAACGATTTAGGACTGGCCACTGCCAATTCTATTGCTGGGATCATTGGCGGAGCAAGACAAATAGAATGTACCATCAACGGCCTCGGCGAAAGGGCGGGCAACACGTCTTTGGAAGAGGTAGTGATGATTATCAAACAGCATAAAAGCCTTGGCTTTTATACCAATATCAACAGCAGGGAGTTAAACCCGATCAGCCAGTTGGTGAGCGACACCATGCGTATGCCCGTTCAACCCAATAAGGCAATCGTTGGCAGCAATGCCTTCTCCCATTCATCGGGCATTCACCAGGATGGCTTTTTAAAGGAAGCGCTTACTTATGAAAGCATCAACCCGGAAGAAGTAGGCGCAGGTGGCAGCAAGATCGTACTAACAGCAAGGAGTGGCCGCAGTGCGCTGGCACACCGTTTTCAAAAATTGGGTTTCCAATTCGACCGGAATGATATAGATGTTTTATACAACCAGTTTTTACTAGTGGCAGACAGCAAGAAAGAGGTACAGGACGAAGATTTAAAGCTGATGGCCGAAAATCATTTGCATACAGTTCATGCATAATGTTTTTATGATGATGGGAGGGAGCAGTGTACAGCTTTATTATATGCTGCTGCCAGGTTAGGTTATTAGGTAACGATTACCTGCTGAGTATTAAAAAAATCATGAGTCAAAACGCTGCACCACTTTAAAATTAATCGCCAACTCAAACTGAAAACCACAAACAAATAAATAATGAAAAATCTACACTTAGTAAAAGATAATTTTCAATATACTCCGCAAATAAATGGGGGAGGGATTGGCAGGTCTTTTTCAATTGCCGTTATACCAGGCGATGGTATAGGCCCGGAAGTTACCCACCAGTCTGTTAATGTCTTAAACGCAATCGCTGAAAGATTTGGTCACCAGTTTAATTATACTTACTGCCTGATGGGAGCTGATGCGATTGATAAAATTGGTAATCCGTTACCCGATGAAACAATTGAAGTATGCCTGGGCAGTGATGCAATTTTGTTCGGTGCCATTGGGCATCCCAAATATGATAGTGACCCAACGGCTAAAGTAAGGCCGGAACAGGGTTTGCTAAAGTTGAGAAAGTCGCTGCAGTTGTTTGCCAACATACGGCCGATTACAACCTACGACTCATTGCAGCATTTGTCGCCATTAAAAAGCAAGCTGTTGAAAGACGTGGATTTTATTATTTACCGTGAGCTTACGGGAGGGATTTATTTTGGCGAAAAGAAGACAAACGAAGACCACACCTGGGCTTATGACGGATGTACTTATACCAAAGAAGAAGTGCAACGCATTGCCCACCTGGCTTTTAAAGCTGCCCGGCATAGAAGAAAAAAATTAACCCTTGTAGATAAAGCAAACGTGCTGGAAACATCCCGTCTGTGGAGAAAAGTGGTGAAAGATATGGCCCCGCAGTATCCTGATGTATCTCTTGACTTTTTGTTTGTGGATAATGCTGCCATGCAAATCATTTTAAACCCCAAACAATTTGATGTGATCCTTACCGAAAATTTATTTGGCGATATTATCAGCGATGAAGCCAGTGTGATTAGCGGTTCTTTGGGCTTATTACCTTCTGCATCCATTGGAAATGGACCTGCTTTGTTTGAACCCATTCACGGTTCGTACCCGCAGGCTGCCGGTAAGGATATTGCCAATCCATTAGGGTCCATCCTGTCTGCAGCAATGATGCTTGACCATTTAAATTTACCAAAAGAAGCAGCAATGGTAAGGCTTGCAGTACAATGGACGATCGCTAATTTATTTGTAACAAAGGATATTGACCCGGTTAATTTTTATTTCACTTCTACGGTAGGCGAATTGATCTGCGAATTTATCCAGGGAAGAATATCCGGCGATATCAACCAGGAGAATATTGAATTGAGGAAGTCAACGATCATATAACTGCTGAAGAGGTTTGAAGGGTTTAAGACGTTCCAGCGGTTCAAACCGTCAGAACTTTTGAAACAGTTGGAACAGTTATAAAAAAAACAAAATGGCAACTTATTATAACGAAAACACGGTGCTCTTTTTAAACGGGGAGTATGTAAAAGCAGCGGAAGCTAAAATAGACTTCTACAGTCAGAGCCTGCATTATGGTTATAGTGTGTTTGAAGGCATCCGTAGTTATAAGACCGTGAATGGCGAAACAAGGATATTTAAAGCATCGGCACACTATGAAAGGTTGAAAAACTCTGCAGCAGCATTGAATATGCCGTATCACTGGACAGCAGAAGAGTTGATCACTGCAACGTATGAAATATTGAAAAAAAATAATTTACAGGATGCTTATATCAGGCCGGTTGTGTATGCCCCGGCCAATATGAGTTTTATTCAAAACGAACAATCATTTATTGTGATCCAGGCATGGGAGATGGGGTTGTTCTTGGGTGATAAATTATTGAAAGTGATGACAAGTTCTTTTCAAAGGCCCAATCCTAAAGGATTTAAGATACAGGCCAAAGCAGCCGGGCACTATGTAAACTCAATTTTGGCAAGCCAGGAAGCAAAGGCAAATGGATTTGATGAAGCACTATTATTAGATATGAATGATAACGTAGCTGAAGGCCCCGGCGCTAATTTGTTTTATGAAAAAAACGGAAAATTATTCACGCCCGCATTGGGAAATATTTTGCCCGGCATCACAAGGGCAACCGTTATGAGTATTTGTGATGAATTGGACATCGAAGTAGAAGAGAAATTTTTCACAGTAGATGAATTGAAGGAAGCGGATGCTGTATTTTATTGCGGCACCGCTGCAGAACTAATTGGATGGGAAAGCCTGGACCGGGTGAAATTTCCAATGAACTGGAATGATTCGGTTTCAAGAAAAGTACAGCTTGCATATAAGGATTTAGTTGTTGAGAGAATGGCTGAACCACAAAGGCAGGAAGCCACAAAAATGCACGAAGTCTTAGTGTGACCCTGTGGTTCAATTGATGAAATAAGAACAAAAGGTACACGTGAGTGACCCTCCAAATACGTTGGGGCAAGCAACAACGATTTTTAATAGTAGTACAAAAGTACACTGCAAAAAATAAATTACGTCTTAATAATGAATGACAGCACAGGTAATATAGACAGGTTACAAAACCTTCCTTTAGAAGGCACGGAGGAGCTTAATAGATATTCAAAGGTATTGACCCAGGACGAAACACAGCCGGCCGCACAGGCCATGTTGTATGGTATTGGGTTAACAGAAGAAGATCTGAAAAAAGCACAGGTAGGTGTTTGCAGTATGGGCTATGATGGGAACACCTGTAATATGCACCTGAATGATTTGGCAAAACTGGTAAAGCAGAGCGTGTGGGCGAATGATTTGGTGGGGCTGATCTTTAACACCATTGGCATTAGCGATGGCATCAGCAACGGAACAGACGGTATGCGCTATTCCCTGGTTAGCCGTGATTTGATCGCAGACAGTATCGAAGCGGTATGCGGCGGTTTTTATTATGATGGATTGATTGCATTGCCCGGCTGCGATAAAAACATGCCCGGCGCTATCATAGCAATGGGCCGCCTTAACCGACCCTCAATTATGGTATATGGCGGTACAATTGATCCGGGCCATTACAAAGGCGAAGACCTGAATATTATATCTGCTTTTGAAGCGCTTGGAAAAAAATTGGCTGGCACCATTACACCGGAAGACTTTAAAGAAGTGGTGAAACATAGTTGCCCGGGCGCAGGTGCCTGTGGCGGTATGTACACAGCCAACACCATGGCAAGCGCCATTGAAGCAATGGGTATGAGTTTGCCTTATTCATCCAGTAACCCTGCGTTAAGTGAAGCAAAGAAAAACGAATGCCTGGATGCCGGGAAAGCGATCAAAGTGCTACTGGAAAAAAATATCTGTCCAAAAGATATCATGACAAAGAAAGCATTTGAAAATGCGATCGTTACGGTGATGATCTTTGGAGGAAGCACCAACGCCGTGTTGCATTTAATTGCCATGGCAAAAAGTGTGGACGTTGATTTAACCCAGGATGACTTTCAGCGTATCAGCGATAAAACACCCGTGCTGGCTGACTTTAAGCCAAGCGGAAAATATTTAATGCAAGAACTTCATGCACATGGCGGTGTCCCTGCAGTAATGAAATACTTACTTGAAAAGGGTATGCTCCATGGCGATTGCCTGACCGTGACCGGTAAAACGGTTGCAGAGAATTTAGCAGGTGTTCCGGGTTTAGATTTTGAGGCGCAAAAAATTATCTACCCTTTGGAACAGCCGTTGAAAAAAACGGGGCACCTGCAAATCCTGTATGGCAATTTAGCAGCTAAAGGAAGTGTGGCAAAAATTAGTGGCAAAGAGGGTGAACGTTTTGTGGGACCAGCGAGGGTATTTAATGGAGAAAAAGATTTGGTGGCAGGTATTGCTAGTGGCCGGGTAAAAAAAGGCGATGTAGTAGTGATCAGGAATGAAGGGCCTAAAGGGGCACCCGGAATGCCGGAAATGTTGAAACCGACTTCAGCCATTAGCGGCGCAGGTTTGGGGAAGGATGTGGCGCTGATAACAGATGGAAGGTTTAGCGGCGGCTCTCATGGATTTGTAGTTGGCCACATTACACCCGAAGCTTTTGAAGGTGGTTTGATTGCTTTTGTAAATGATGATGATGTAATTGAAATTGATGTGGCATCAAAGAAGATGACGTTGAAAGTGAGTGAAGAAGAAATTGCAAAACGTAAACTTAACTGGAAGCGACCAGCATTAAAAGAAACAAAAGGTGTGTTGTATAAATATGCGATGTGTGTGAAAGATGCAAGCCAGGGTTGTGTGACAGATGAAGCCCCCTAAATCCCCGAAGGGGGACTTTGGCCACTGATAATTTAAAGAATATTTAAAATAGCAACTGATGGAACTTCTTGAAAAAATAAAACTGCCTCAAGTGGCAGAGACCAGGAACCCCCCTTTGGGGGGCAGGGGGGCTGTTAGTGGTTCCGAAGCTGTTCTTGATGCATTGATCCAGGAAAGCATCACTACCATCTTCGGTTACCCCGGTGGTGCTATCATGCCAATATACGATGCGTTGTACGATTACAATGACCGCCTGCAACATATACTCGTGCGCCATGAACAAGGCGCTATCCATGCTGCACAGGGCTTTGCAAGGGCCAGTGGAAAAACAGGTGTGGTGTTTGCAACGAGCGGCCCGGGTGCTACCAACCTGGTAACAGGTTTGGCGGATGCGATGATTGATTCAACGCCTTTGGTATGTATTACCGGGCAGGTATTTGCACATTTATTGGGTACCGATGCATTCCAGGAAACGGATGTCATTAATATCACCACACCGGTTACTAAATGGAACTACCAGGTAACAGATGCCACGGAAATTCCGGCAGTCCTGGCGAAAGCTTTTTACATCGCTGGTAGTGGCCGGCCCGGCCCCGTGCTGATCGATATTACCAAGAATGCACAATTGCAAAAATTTGACTATGAAGGGTATAAAAAGTGTGACCATATCCGCAGCTACCGCCCTAAACCAATTGTACGGAAAGAATATGTAGAAAGGGCTGCAGCACTCATCAATGAAGCAAAGAAGCCATTTGTAATTTTTGGCCAGGGTGTTATTTTGGGCAAGGCCGAAAAGGAATTCAAAGACTTCATCGAAAAAACTGGTATCCCGGCTGCCTGGACCATCATGGGTATGAGCGCTATTCCTACAGACCATCCGCTGGGTGTGGGTATGCTGGGTATGCATGGCAACTATGGCCCTAATTTATTGACAAACGAATGCGATGTACTGATAGCGATCGGTATGCGGTTCGATGACCGTGTGACGGGTAGATTGGATAAATATGCCAAACAGGCAAAGATTGTCCACCTGGATATTGATCCTTCCGAAATTGATAAAAACGTAAAAACCACCGTTCCGGTATGGGGAGATTGTAAAGAAACATTGCCCATGCTAACAGCATTGGTTAGCCCAAAAAAACACCCGGAATGGATGAAGCAGTTTACTGATTGTACGGCCAAAGAGCAATCAACCTGTATAGATATTGAAATGAACCCTGTAGACGAAGTATTGTCGATGGGGGAAGTGATCAAAGCGTTGAATGAATTAACCGAAGGCAATGCCATCATTGTTACCGATGTTGGGCAGCACCAAATGGTAGCCTGCCGCTATGCAAAAATGAACCAGAGTAAAAGCAATATCACCAGCGGTGGATTGGGAACCATGGGCTTTGCATTGCCAACAGCCATCGGTGCAAAATACGGTGCTCCCGAAAGAACAGTGATTGCGATTGCTGGTGATGGGGGCATTCAAATGACGATACAGGAGTTGGGAACGATCATGCAGTTTAAACCGAATGTGAAAATTATTATTCTCAATAACCAGTTCCTCGGAATGGTTCGCCAGTGGCAGGAGTTGTTTCACGAAAAAAGATATTCGTTTGTGGATATTACCAGTCCTGATTTTGTGCAGGTAGCAAAAGGATATTACATAGATGGACAAAAAGTAGACGACCGCAGTAAGTTGAAAGCAGCACTGCAAACCATGCTCAATCATGATAGAAGTTATTTGCTGGAAATCATGGTAGGCAAAGAAAACAATGTTTTCCCGATGGTGCCGCAGGGCAGGGGCGTTTCGGAAATTGTTCTTTCAAAAGATGAGATTTAGTGTTATTACTTGCCCGGGGCTTTAGCCCCAACAGTAAAATATTTATTTCCATTATTTAAATGGAGCAATTGAAAAAAGACAAAAAATATGCAAAAGCAGGAATTCACAATAACAGTTTATACAGAAAATCAAATTGGTTTGCTGAACCGGATTGCCATTATCTTTTCCCGGAGAAAGATTAATGTAGATAGTTTGAATACATCACCCTCCGAGGTGGATAGCGTTCACCGGTTTACGATTGTGATCAACGAAACAGAAGATGTGGTAAAAAAATTGTGCAGGCAAATTGAAAAGCAGGTAGAAGTATTGAAAGCATATTACAATACCAATGATGAAATTATCTGGCAGGAACTGGCGCTGTACAAAGTGCCTACGGAAATCATTGCAGAAGAAGTGAAGGTAGAACGTTTACTGAGTCAATATGGTGCAAAAGCGGTGGTGATAAGAAAAGATTATACCGTATTTGAAGTAAGCGGACAGCGGGATGAAACAGATAATTTTATAAAAATACTGGAACCTTATGGCCTGATAGAATTTGTTAGAAGTGCAAGGGTGGCTATCATCAAAAACAGTGATGGTTTCCATAAAAAATTAAAAGAATTTGAATACAGGGAACCGGGAGAAGATGTTTTAGAGAATGAATTTTTGGATAAGAACGAAGAAGTATTTAGCATGTAAAACGCACCACCCAGAACTTCGTTCGTTCTCTTTCAGAGAACCCCCAAGAAGAGGAAAAAGGCAAGCGTTTTAAATTTAAAGTGCTTGATGGATTTTAGGGGTTGAGCGTTCTTGTTAATTAAAGAACAAATTGAAGAAGCGGAAGATATGATGTTTAGTAAAGAGACGAAGCCCCGCCTCTTATCCTTGGGAGAGGAGGAAGGGAGGTGAGGCCGGATGAGTATTGCTGATTGAAGAACAAAAGTACAAGTGTGCGATGCCAATGAAGATGAACGAAGCTGATGTCGCCGGGAACATAAAAATAAATTTTAAACATCTCCATCTGTAGTAACGGAGTAAAATCAAAAACAATGGCAAACTATTTTAACTCATTATCATTGAGAGAACAACTGAAACAATTGGGTGTGTGTGAATTTATGAACCGCAGCGAATTTGCTGACGGGGTAAATGTATTGAAAGGAAAGAAAATTGTAATTGTTGGTTGTGGTGCACAGGGGCTAAACCAGGGATTAAACATGCGGGATTCCGGGCTCGACATTTCGTATGCCCTCCGCAACGAAGCAATTGATGAAAAAAGACAATCCTGGAAAAGTGCCACTGAGTGTGGTTTCGCAACCGGCACGTATGAAGAACTGATCCCATCTGCTGACCTGGTGTTAAACCTAACACCAGACAAACAGCATACAGCAGTGGTGAAAGCAGTGATGCCGCTAATGAAGAAAGGCTCAACGCTTTCCTACTCTCACGGTTTTAATATTGTGGAAGAAGGAACCCAGGTAAGAAAAGATATCACGGTGATCATGGTGGCACCAAAATGCCCCGGCACTGAAGTGAGAGAAGAATATAAAAGGGGGTTTGGGGTGCCTACTTTAATTGCGGTGCACCCGGAGAATGATCCCGAAGGAAAAGGATTGGCACAGGCAAAAGCTTATGCTGTGGCTACCGGCGGACACAGGGCCGGCGTATTGCGTTCCTCTTTTGTTGCCGAAGTAAAATCCGACCTGATGGGTGAACAAACTATTTTGTGTGGCGTGTTACAAACAGGTTCTATTCTGTGTTTTGACAAAATGGTGGAGAAAGGAATTGATAAGGCATACGCTGCTAAATTGATACAGTATGGATGGGAAGTAATCACAGAAGCATTGAAACATGGTGGTGTAACAGCCATGATGGACCGCCTGACCAACCCTGCCAAACTGAAAGCATTTGAATTATCAACTGAATTAAAAAATATTTTACGTCCGCTGTTTCAGAAACACCAGGATGACATCATGAGTGGAGTATTCTCTTCCACCATGATGGAAGACTGGGCGAATGATGATGAAAATTTGCTTACCTGGCGCAAAGCAACCGGTGAAACCGCTTTTGAAAAAACAGCTCCCACCGAATCAAAAATTGCTGAGCAGGAATTTTTTGACAATGGATTGCTGATGGTGGCATTTGTAAGGGCAGGTGTGGAACTGGCTTTTGAAACGATGGTGGAGGCTGGTATTAAAGAAGAATCTGCTTATTACGAATCATTGCATGAAACGCCGTTGATCGCCAATACCATTGCCCGTAAAAAGTTATTTGAAATGAACCGGGTAATTTCTGATACGGCTGAATATGGTTGCTACCTGTTTGATCATGCTGCAAAACCGCTGTTGAAGGAATTTATGGCTACCATTGAAACCGATGTGATTGGTATTAATTTTAATGAAGGCAAAGACAACGGTGTTGATAACAGGAGTATCATTGAAGTGAATAAAATTATCCGCATCCACCCGGTGGAAAAAATTGGTGCCGTATTGAGGCAGGCGATGACGGATATGAAAGTAATTCAGACCACCGTTAAAGAGGAAAAGAAAAAGGCACCTCAATTGGAATTAGCTTAACCCCTGTGCCCGCTTGCCTCCGGGAGTTACTTGAAGGGATGTAAAATGTTTTGAGATGAATGATAACGCAAACTGCAAAGTAAATGGTTGAAGAAAAAATAGCGACGTTGAATAATCCACCGATAAGGGAAGCGAGTGGATTCGACTTTGCTGCTGCTGCGCTGCGATTGAAGAAAGTGGTGATAAAAACACCCTTGCAACTGAATAGCAACCTCTCCAAAAAATACCAGTGTAATGTGTACCTGAAAAGAGAAGACATGCAGGTGGTGAGAAGCTATAAGTTACGGGGAGCTTACAACATGATGAGCAGTTTGCCTGCTAAACAATTGCAAAGAGGGGTGGTTTGTGCCAGTGCCGGCAACCATGCGCAGGGTTTTGCTTATAGCTGTAAAAAACTAAAAGCAAAGGGTGTGGTGTTTATGCCCGTTATTACGCCGAACCAAAAAATTACACAAACAAAAATGTTTGGTGAAGACTGGATTGAAGTAAAATTAACTGGAGACACTTTTGATGATTGTGCGTTGGCTGCAAAAAAGTATACCGAACAAAATGATATGGTATTCATTCCTCCCTTTGATGATCTGAGGATCATTGAAGGTCAGGCCACCGTGGGAATGGAAATACTGGAAGAGCTGCCTGCAATAGATTATTTATTTGTGCCCGTGGGTGGTGGTGGATTAAGCGCAGGTGTGGGTTCCTATTTTAAAACATTTTCGCCCGATACAAAAATAATTGGAGTAGAGCCCGAAGGCGCCCCCAGTATGTATGAAGCGTTGAAAGAAGGATACCCGGTAACACTGGAAAATATTGAACGCTTTGTAGATGGCGCAGCAGTGAAGCGGGTAGGCGATATTACTTTCCCGATATGCCAGGAAGTACTGGATGATATGCACCTGGTGGCCGAAGGGAAAATTTGCAGTACCATCCTGAAGTTGTACAACGAAGATGCGATCGTGGCGGAGCCGGCAGGGGCTTTATCCATTGCAGCGCTCGATGATTATGCTGAGGTTATAAAAGGGAAAAATGTGGTGTGCATCGTCGGTGGTGGAAATAATGATATTGACCGGATGCAGGAAATAAAGGAACGCAGCCTGCAGTATGAAGGATTAAAGCATTATTTCCTCATCCGCTTTGCCCAAAGGCCAGGAGCCTTAAAGGAATTTGTGAATCATGTATTGGGTGAACATGATGACATTACCAGGTTTGAATACATGCAGAAACACAACAAGGAAACCGGCCCTGCACTGGTTGGTGTGGAACTGCAAAGCAAACAGGATTATGACTTATTGCTGGCCAACATGAAGCAGTATAATATTAACTATACAGAACTAAATAAGAATGATACGCTGTTTGGGTATTTGGTGTAAAACCCAATGCCCCCATCCCCGTCCGTTCCGGCACGCCCGCCTGAACCGGAACGGGCAGGGGCAGGCCCTAAAGGGGGTAAGGCAAGACCTCAAAAATTTAACAGGTTTGCTGAATAGATTGACGTGTGGGTTGTTGATGATTAAAGGACAAAAGATGAATTGGTAGATTAAATGTTTATTAAGGATTTGAAGCACCGCTCCCTCTCTGAAGGAAAGGGAGAAGGAGGGTGAGGTATGTAATATTGTGGGCAATGCCCAATAAAGATAAAAAGTACAAGGGTGCGACGCCACTGAAGATGAATAAAGCGGTTGTGGCCGGGAACAAAAAAATAAAAAATCATTACCCTAAAAAACGATTTACGATTGCTTGCTTTTTTATTGCCAAAAACCATTTGTTAAAAGGAAAAAACAAACCATGATGAAGAAGCAGTACACTTTCAACAATGAGCACCTTCCTAACCCCCCGGCACAAAGTCCCGATTTATTGGGAGCGGATGGGGGTTTGTATGACCCTTCATTTGAACATGATGCCTGTGGTATCGGGTTTGTTGCCAATATCAAAGGCAACAAATCGCACCAGCATGTGGCAGATGCACTTACCATTTTAGAGAATATGGAACACAGGGGTGCCTGTGGCTGTGAAGTAAATACAGGCGATGGCGCTGGTATTTTTATCCAGATTCCGCACGAATTTTTCTTTGATGAATGTGTAAGACTCGGTGTACATCTACCGGCTTTTGGCAGGTACGGGGTGGGGGTTATCTTCTTTCCAAAAGAAATAAAGCTCAGGGAAGAATGCCGTGATATCTTTAACAGGGCTGCTGAAAAATTAGGTCTCGAAGTACTGACTTACAGGAGTGTTCCTGTAAATACTGCTGGCATTGGCCCTACTGCATTGTCTGTAGAACCTGTGATGGAACAGGTTTTTGTTACCTGCCCGGATCACATTACCAACCCAATGGATTTTGAGCGCAAGCTGTTTGTGTTGCGTAACTATGCAAGCCATACCATTAATAATACAGTGCGTAAAGATGCCATTGGTTTTTATATCGCCTCCCTTTCTTACAAGACAGTAGTATATAAGGGCCAGCTTACCAGTATGCAGGTACGTAACTATTTTCCTGATCTTAGCAACAAAAGAGTGGTGAGTGCTTTTGGGTTGGTACACTCGAGGTTTGCAACCAACACCTTTCCTTCCTGGAAACTGGCACAGCCTTTCCGTTACATTGCACACAATGGGGAGATCAATACACTTCAGGGAAACCTCAACTGGCTTAAGGCAAGCGAAATGGGTTTCGTATCTCCTTATTTTTCCAAAGAAGAAATGGACATGCTGTTGCCGGTAGTTACCAGCATGCAATCAGATTCGGCTTGCCTGGATAACATGATCGAGTTACTAACGTTAACGGGAAGGTCTTTACCGCATGTAATGATGATGCTGATACCGGAAGCATGGGATGGCAATGAAAAAATGGACCCGGTGAAGAAAGCTTTTTATGAATACCATGCTTCTATGATGGAGCCATGGGACGGACCGGCCTCTATCTCTTTTACCGATGGAAAAATAATTGGTGCTACGCTGGATAGAAACGGTCTGCGACCGTCAAGATATTGCGTTACACATGATGACCGGGTGATAATGGCTTCCGAAACCGGTGCTTTGCCGGTAGATCCCGCATTGATAAAGGAGAATGGCCGGTTGCAACCAGGTAAAATGTTTGTGGTGGATATGGAGCAGGGAAGGATTATCAGTGATACTGAATTAAAGAAAGGCATCTGCTCACAAAAACCTTACAGTGACTGGTTGAATAAGTATAAGATCAGGTTAGAGGAATTGCCAGAACCAAGGGTGATGTTTACCCACCTGGAAAGCGACCAGATATTCAAATACCAAAAAGCATTTGGCTATACTACAGAAGACCTTGACACCATTATCGCCCCAATGGCACTGGATGGAAAAGAGCCGATCGGTTCTATGGGAACAGATGTTCCATTGGCTGTGTTAAGCGACCAGCCGCAGCATTTAAGTTCTTACTTCAAACAATTGTTTGCACAGGTAACCAATCCGCCGATAGACCCTATACGTGAACGTTTGGTGATGTCGCTGGCAACTTTTGTTGGTAACAATGGCAACCTGCTGGTAGAAGATCCGCTGAGTTGCCATACCGTAGCATTGAAGCACCCGGTATTGAGCAATCATGAACTGGAGCAAATAAGAAGTATTGATACCGGTGTATTTCAGGCCAAAACACTGCAGATGTATTTCAGGGCAGACGGTAAACCGGGTTCTTTACAAAAAGGCCTGGACAGGCTTTGCCGTTATGCAGTAGATGCAGCAGAGGATGGATTTGAAGTATTGATCCTGACCGACAGGGCAATTGATTCTGATCATGCACCAATACCGTCTTTACTGGCATTGGCAGCCATACACCACCATTTGATCCGCAAAGGATTGAGGGGCTGCGTAGGTATTGTGGTGGAAGCGGGCGATGTATGGGAAGTACACCATTTTGCCTGCCTGATTGGTTTTGGCGCTACGGCCATCAATCCTTACCTGGCACTGTCGAGTATACGGGATATGAAGCTGAGTGGAAAATTACAAACTGACCTGGACGTGGAATATTTAAAAAAGAATTATACCAAAGCAGTGAATGACGGTTTGCTGAAAGTATTTTCTAAAATGGGTATCTCCACTTTGCAGTCTTACCAGGGGGCACAGATATTTGAAATAGTGGGATTGAATAAAGCGGTAGTGGATAAGCATTTTACAGGTGCTATTTCCAGGATAGAAGGATTGGGACTGGATGAAATAGCCAAAGAAAGCCTTGCTAAACATAATTTTGCTTTCAGCAGAAAAGAGATACCGGTTGACAGGTTATCCGTTGGCGGCATCTACCAGTGGAAACGCAAAGGGGAGTTTCATTTATTCAATCCGCAAACGATTCACCTGTTGCAGTATTCAACCAAACTGAATGATTATGCCACGTTTAAAAAATATTCCAAACTGGTAAATGAACAGGGTGAAAAAGCATGTACTTTAAGAAGCCTGTTTCAATTTAATTATCACCACCAGCCCGTTTCAATTGATGAAGTGGAGCCTGCGGAATCAATATTAAAGCGTTTTGCAACCGGTGCTATGAGCTTTGGCTCTATCTCACATGAAGCCCACAGTACACTGGCCATTGCGATGAACCGCATTGGTGGCAAAAGCAATACTGGTGAGGGTGGCGAAGATGAAAGCCGTTATGAAACGCTTCCCAATGGCGACTCAATGAGAAGTGCCATCAAGCAGGTAGCATCGGCAAGATTTGGGGTTACCAGTAATTATTTAACACAGGCTGATGAGTTGCAGATAAAAATGGCGCAGGGTGCCAAGCCCGGTGAAGGTGGACAATTGCCCGGTCATAAAGTAGATGATTGGATAGGAAGGGTCCGTCATGCAACCCCTGGTGTGGGATTGATCTCACCGCCGCCGCACCATGATATTTATTCGATAGAAGACCTGGCGCAACTGATATTTGACTTAAAAAATGCCAACAGGGCCGCAAGAATTAATGTGAAACTGGTGTCAAAAGCTGGTGTAGGTACCATTGCGGCTGGTGTGGCAAAAGCGAAGGCGGATGTGGTATTAATTTCGGGAAATGATGGTGGTACAGGGGCATCTCCGATTAGCTCTATCAAACATGCCGGCCTGCCCTGGGAACTCGGGCTTGCCGAAGCGCATCAAACACTGGTGAAAAATAAATTACGCAGCCGGGTAGTATTGCAAACGGATGGCCAGTTAAAAACAGGAAAAGATATTGCCATTGCCACTTTACTGGGTGCCGAAGAATGGGGGGTGGCCACTGCCGCATTGGTTACTGAAGGCTGCATTATGATGCGTAAATGCCATTTGAATACCTGCCCTGTAGGTGTGGCAACACAGGATGAGGACCTGCGTAAAAGATTCACCGGCAATGCAGACCAGGTGGTAAACCTGTTTAAATTTTTAACGGAAGAGTTAAGGGAAATAATGGCCCAGCTTGGTTTTAAGACAATCAATGAAATGGTGGGCCAGGTCGATTGCCTCGAAGTGAGAGATAATATCACGCATTGGAAGCACAATAAATTAAACCTGGCGCCCATATTATATAAGGAACCAGCATCCATATACACAGGTTTATATCACAAAGAAGACCAGGATCATGAGCTGGAAAATGTACTCGATTGGCAACTGGTTGCTGCGTCAATGATTGCATTGGAAAACCAGCAGCCGGTGAAGGCATCGTTTGCTATCAAGAATATTAACCGTACGGCAGGTACCATTTTATCAAATGAAATTTCTAAAAGGTATGGGTCAGCGGGTTTACCGGATGATACCATTCACTTTAAGTTCAAAGGCACGGCGGGGCAGAGTTTTGGTGCTTTTAATGCGCAGGGTGTTACCATGGAACTGGAAGGTGATGCCAACGATTATTTTGGAAAAGGATTAAGCGGCGCCAGGCTGATTGTATATCCTCCCGCTGCTGCAACTTTTGTTCCTGAAGAAAATATTATCATTGGAAATGTGGCTTTCTATGGAGCTACATCAGGGCAGGCTTATATCCGGGGAAAAGCAGGCGAACGTTTTGCCGTCCGTAACTCAGGAGTTACTGCGGTAGTAGAGGGTGTAGGTGATCACGGATGTGAATACATGACTGGAGGCAAAATAGTGATACTGGGAAGTACCGGCCAAAACTTTGCAGCCGGAATGAGTGGAGGCATTGCATATATATATGACACCGATGGTAATTTCAGGCAGCAGTGTAACGTAGAAATGGTTGACCTGGACCCTGTTTCCGACGAAGACAGGGATGAGTTGTACCAGTTGATCAGCAATCATTTCACTTATACAGGAAGTACAGTAGCAAAATTTGTAATCGATGATTTTGAGAACCAGCTTCAGCAGTTTGTAAAAGTATTTCCGAAGGACTACAAAAGGGTACTGGCGAAAAAAAGATTGAAAGAGGAGATTGGAAAGTAGCTGACATTAATTGATAATTACATCAGCGGTGCCTGGTAATTTTTTTGTAACCGGCGTTTGTTTTTCAATGAATCCAATCCAGGTAAACACTCAATCTAAACCCTAAAGTATCTAAACAGCTAAACTAATTTCATTATGGGAAAGCCAACCGGATTTATAGAATTTACAAGGGAACTTCCGTCGAAGCGGCCGGTAAATGAACGGGTCAACGATTACAAAGAATTTGTAGAAAGATTTACAGATGAAAAATTGAACCAGCAATCTGCCAGGTGTATGGACTGCGGCATCCCTTTTTGCCACAATGGTTGCCCGCTGGGAAATGTAATACCAGAATTCAATGACGCTGTTTACCGCAATAGCTGGAAAGAAGCATATGATATTCTTTCTTCCACTAATAATTTTCCTGAGTTTACAGGGCGCATTTGCCCGGCCCCTTGTGAAACGGCCTGTGTATTGGGCATCAACCAACCTGCCATTGCGATAGAAGAAATAGAAAAACACATTATTGAAATTGCTTTTGAAAAGCAGTTTGTGCAAGCCCAAAAACAAATTACACGGACAGGGAAAAAAGTGGCAGTGGTGGGTAGTGGCCCTGCAGGGTTAGCTGCAGCCGCCCAGTTGAATATTGCCGGGCATTCAGTTACAGTTTTTGAAAGAGATGATCTGCCCGGTGGATTGCTCCGGTATGGCATCCCCGATTTTAAATTGGAAAAGTGGGTAATAGACAGGCGCATAAATTTAATGGAAGAAGAAGGAGTGCTGTTTAAATGTAATGCAAATGTTGGAATTAATATTAGTATCAGTGATTTATTGAGGGAATACCAGGCCATTGTATTGGCGGGTGGTTCTACTATTCCACGTAACCTCAGCATCCCGGGCAGGGAGTTAAAAGGAGTGTATTTTGCAATGGACTTTTTAAAACAGCAAAATAAGCGGGTAGCGGAGCGCTCATTGCAGGAACAAGACATTTTCGCTACTGAGAAAAATGTAGTGGTGATAGGAGGTGGAGATACCGGAAGCGATTGTGTGGGTACAAGTAACAGGCAAAGAGCAAGTTCTGTAACTCAATTCGAATTGTTACCGAAGCCGCCTGCCGAAAGGAACAGGGTGATGCCATGGCCTACATATCCTATGCTGTTAAAAACCACTTCCTCCCATGAAGAGGGCTGCGACAGGAAATGGGCCGTGTCAACAAAAGCATTTATAGGCGATGATACGGGAAATTTAATAGCTATCCGGCTGGTTGACCTGGAATGGAAGATCGTAGATGACAGGCCGGCACAATTTGTAGAGGTAGCCTGTACAGAAAGGGACATACCCTGCGAAGTGGCATTGCTGGCAATGGGCTTTGTTCATCCGCAGCATGAAGGATTAATACAGGAGCTTGAATTGGAACTGGATGAAAGAGGCAATGTGAGGGCAACCGAAAAAAATTACCAAACCAATATTTCAAAAATATTTACTGCAGGCGACATGCGGCGCGGCCAGTCGTTGGTTGTTTGGGCCATTAAGGAAGGACGGGACTGCGCCCAAAAAGTAGATGAATTTTTGATGGGGAAGTCACTGCTGGAAACTGCCGATGGCAATGCGATAGCACGTTATTTAGTATAACAAATTTATATATTTCATTTTTAAAGCCTTTTGTTTTTACAAAAGGCTTTTTATATTATGATAAATCACATATAATTAATACTACGCTTTTTTATAAAACAAATGAGGGTATTGTTAATAATTTATCAATAATTATTTGCATTTACTTAAATATTTACACTAATATTGTGTTTAAAAATTGCATTTATTTAAAACTAATTTGTTTATTAAACTCTTCTAACATGAAAAAAGTAGGATTAAAAGAAGTAATTCCGTTCGCTGTACTTACAGTAATTGCTGTATGCAGTTTGTTTTTCCCCACTGAAGCAGTATTTGCAGATACCTCCAAATATGTTACCGGAGATATTACCTGGGTAATTGTAGCCGCTGCGTTGGTTTTTTTAATGACCCCCGGACTGGCATTCTTTTATGGTGGTATGGTAAACAGGAAAAATGTAATCAGCACCATGATTAAAAGTTTTGTTGCAGCAGGGATTATCTCTGTTTTGTGGCTTACAGTTGGTTATGGAATGTCTTTTGGTACCAGTATAAATGGTATCATTGGTAACCCGATGTCACACATGTTTTATAAAGGTGTTGTATCTGGCGCGCCTTGGGTTGGTGGTCCAACAATACCCCTTACCCTGTTCTCACTCTTTCAATTGATGTTCGCTATTATCACACCAGCCCTGGTGGTAGGTGCCGTTGCGGAAAGGGTTAAGTTTTCTTCTTACGCGTTATTTATAGTATTGTTTGCGTTGCTTATTTATTTCCCGGTGTGTCACTGGGCATGGCATCCGGATGGCTTCCTGTTCAAAATGGGGGTGCTTGATTTTGCTGGTGGTACCGTAGTTCATATTACAGCAGGATGTGCAGCTTTAGCTGGAGCCATCGTTTTAAAAAGAAGGCGTTCTCACATTGCGAATGTAGAACCGCATCCCGCAAATGTACCCTATGTATTAATTGGTACCGGGCTGCTATGGTTTGGTTGGTTTGGTTTTAATGGCGGGTCTGCATTGGGTGCCAATACCTTGGCGGTATCTGCATTCGCCACCACAAATACCGCCGCTGCTACAGCCGGTTTATCCTGGATGTTTTTTGACGTGATCAGGGGGAAAAAGCCTTCTGTGCTTGGCTTTTGTATTGGTGCTGTTGTAGGCTTGGTTGCCATCACGCCAGGATCTGGTTTTGTAGGTATTGCACACAGTGCCTTTATAGGATTTGTTGCTGCGATTGTATCTAATCTTGCAGTGTCTCTGCGTTCCAAAACAAAAGTAGACGATACCCTCGATGTGTTTCCTTGCCATGGCGTTGGCGGAATGGTAGGTATGTTAATGACGGGAATTTTTGCAAGTAAAGCGATAAACGGAGCTGGCGTTGATGGCTGGTTTTTTGGAAACTCTGCCTTATTTTTTACCCAGTTAAAAGGGATGGTAATTGTGTCCGTTTACAGTTTCGTAGTGGGTTGGGTTATATTTAAAGTAATCAATCTCATCAATCCTATCCGGGTTTCCGAGGATGAAGAAGATGCCGGTCTTGACGTATCCCAGCATGGAGAGAACTACACACAGGGTACCCTATTAGTAAAAAACGGTGGTACACTTGAAGAAACCAAAGTAGTTGAGTAAGTAAAATAATAAGTAACTTAAAAAGAAGCCGTGGTTTAGCAATAAATCGCGGCTTCTTCAGTTTTTAAATACATATTTATTAATTATTAATAAATTAATAAATATCGAATAATAGGCTTATGGCTAGTTTTATAACGTGTAAATCATTTTTTATTAACATTACAATAAATTAAATGTAACAAAAAACAAACAAAATGAAAAAAAAATGATAATTTCACATCAAGAAATACAATTTATTAATTATTGTAATTTAATTTACTCTTTTCTTTAAGCTTTCCAAATCCTTTAAAAACAACCACGATTGCTTTGTCATTAAAGAGTTTGCAGTTTTAGACTTTTTATTATTTAACCAAAACTTTACAAAATGACAAAAAAAATGCTCGCTTCAGCCTTATTCAGTTTGGCTTTGATCAATGCCGTGTCTGCACAGGATTCTCCAAATGCAGCACCTGCACCAACTCCATCACCTTTCAAGATTAGTGGTTCAGTAGATGCCTACTACCGTTTTAACCCTGGCGCAGATGGTTCGACTTTTAAAAATAACCTCACCAGTTTTACAAATTCCAACAACACATTTCAATTGGGGATGGCTTCTATTAAAGGAGAATACACCAAAGGAAAGGCTGGGGTGGTAGTTGACCTGGGATTTGGTAAGAGAGCCGAAGAGTTTTCTTATGCCGATGCCGGAACCCTCCAGAATGTGAAACAGGCCTACCTGTATTTTTCTCCTTCAGACAAAGTAAAATTCACCTTTGGTAAGTTTGGGACTCATATTGGCTATGAACTGCTGGATCCACAATTAAATAAAAATTACAGCATGTCCTACATGTTCACCAATGGGCCTTTCTCTCATACAGGTTTAAAAGCTGATTTCACGTTGGGTGGTGGCGCCGGCCTGATGGTCGGAATTGCCAATCCAATTGATGTAACTGCCCCAACTGACGGAAACAGTCCAAAAACCGTTCTTTTCCAGCTCAGTAAAGTGGCAGACAAATACTCAGTGTTCCTGAACTATGCCGGATATTTTGGAGCAAAAAATCAAATGCCAACAGCCTCTGCATTGAGCCAGATTGGTTTAACCGCTGCGTATACAGTAAGTGATAAATTTAGCCTTGGTTACGATGGAACCGTTCAATTCGTAAAAGACGAAACAATTAGTAAATCAAAAACATGGTGGGCCTCTGCATTGTATTTAAATCTTGCCGTAAGCAGTGACTTCGGTTTAGCGCTTCGAACCGAATATTTCAGCGACAAAAAAGACGCGGTTAAAATCGGGAACAATATGCTTGCAGTAACACTTTCAGGAAATTACAAAGTGGGTGGATTTACACTTATCCCCGAGTTGAGACTGGACAATGCAAATAGTAACGGGTTCAGTAAAAATGCAACCGGAGATCCTACAAAAACGAGCGTTACCGCTATACTGGCAGCCCTTTACAGTTTCTAAATGAACAGTTTGTTAACAGGCATTTTAATTCAATGTCGTTTAGTTAAGGTTGGTGGGGACACCAACCTTGGCCGTCAGCCATGGCGGGTGTCCCCACCCGCCAATTGAGATTTTACTAACTAAACGACATTGTATTTTAATCATCTTAACGAATTTTATGCCTTTACTGCAAATTACGGCTGGAGAAAAGGGTAGATTTACAATAAACAATATTTGGGTGATGGTAGCAACTTCCCTGGTTTTTATCACGTATCTGGGCCTTGCTACAGTCGAAAGTGGGGTGTGCCAATAAAAAAGCACCTCAAATTTGCTGATTAAAATAAGTTAATACCGTGCTTTGTACTGATCATTTTTGCTGGGCGGGGCATTACCCTTATGAATCCTGGTTTCGGAGGCCGTGACGGCAATTGGTTCAATTCAATTTTCCAATTGACTGAGTTTCGAAAATCTGTCCACTCCAAAATTTGGGTTTAGCTATGGGGTATTTTTGGATTATTGGAATGGCTCCCGCTGCCAATAAAGGGTTGCAGCCAGAGCCGAATAGAAGCACAGATGAACCTGGCATAAAATATTATTCTACGTTTTTTCATATAGCAAGCAATCTTAAAGGCCCCTAATTTCCATTATGGGCCTTTTATGTGTACTGCACCTGCTTTACCTGGTGGCTACTTTACCTTATTTGCAATTGCCAGGTCTTTAATAGAAAGCCACTGCCACCATTTATCTCTTACATCGGCAGGCCCGGTATTCTGTAGCTATCTCATTATTACCATTATTATCAATTTGGTAAACCCAGTCGATCAGGGTATCCAATACCCTGTTTACTAATTTTAATCCCACAAAATAATAACCTGCTAACAAATTTTTTACTCGCTTTTTCAAGAAATTGAACCCGTTGCTGAAGGTCCAGTAATTTATCATCTTTTTGGCCAGGAAAAAACAACCGATGAAAATGCTGAAAAGAAACACAATGATTAAGGCCCTGCTCATGCGTAATGGTAGTTTTTTTTATGTTTGGACACGTTTTAAAGTTAACTTTCATTTGCTATAGATCTGGAGTTGCTGCTATTATGGTTAAACAGATAAGATACCTTAATTAATATAGCTGATTGCTGTTTTCTTATACAGTATGGTAGCGCCCGCCATGTCATTTTTATTGGATACAAAAAGGAAATAAAACCAGGTATTTTTGGTTACGAAGGCAACAGCAGTGTTTCCAGGTAATGCTTTTCAATGTTGAATAATTGCTTCAACGCTTTAACTTTTTCCAGGCAGGCCCCCTGGCTGATATTTTCAGCATCACTCTTTGTGCCCACAATTAACACATTTTTCGGCGTATGTTCTGTTGCGATAAACTCGAATACTTTTGTTTTATAGCCAAAAGCCTCCAGCAATAAAGCCCTGATAGTGTCTGTTACAATTTCAGCCTGCCGCTCTAATAAAATACCATGTTTGGTGATAGCAGCGATCACATTATCGGGCTTCATTTGCCTGCGAATTTGTTTGTGGCAGCAAGGTGCGCAGATAATCACCTTTGCATTGGCCTGTATTCCTTTGTAAATGGCATCATCGGTAGCAGTGTCGCAGGCATGTAAGGCAATCAGTATGTCTGTTGCAGGCATTTGGGTAGCCGCAATTGAACCCGTTTCAAAATGAAGGTTGCGGAAATGTGCTGATGCTGCAATCCGGTTGCAGGTGTCAACTAAATCCTGTCGTAGCTCCACACCTGTAATGGTTGGCTGCAGGTGTAATGTACTAACGAGGTAATCGTACAAAGCAAAAGTAAGGTACCCCTTGCCGCTGCCCATGTCCATCACACTTACCTCATTGCTGAATTTCAGGTCTTTCACAATCCCATCTATAATTTCGATGTAGCGGTTTATCTGCTTATACTTATCCTGCATTTCCTTTTTCACAATGCCTTCAGTGCTGGTAATGCCAAGTGCATGCAGGTAAATATTGCCACTGGCGTTCACAATCCGTACCTTTTGTTTGTCATGCTGCTGGATGCCTGCTTTAGCAAAAAGGGTAGGAGGTTTTGTTGACATTTTCGATGCCCCGCTTTTCGTTTGCAGCAAATGAAAATCCGCTGTTGATGTAAACAGATCTGCATTGTAAAATTCATCCTGCAGCATCTTTTCAATGATGCACACAGCTTCTGCAGGGTCAAAGTTTTTGGTGATGTCTTTGGTTGGATACCGGTAGAGGAAAGATAATTGCTGGTTATTTTTAATGACAACCAATTTTATAAATATGTTCTTTAAACTGGCGTCTTTATTTCTTTTATTTCCCAGCGTTATTTTTATCAATTCCTGCTTAGCAATACCGGAACTAACCTGCTGCAGAAATAATTGTAGTTTACCTGGCATATATAATTATATTACTTAGCGCCTGCAAAAGTAACACATTCTGTTTTGGGCTTCTGGAGTTAATCCGGCCCTTATTATCCATCTGCATTTTTGATTGCTGTAAATATAATTTCATGCATCAATTATCTTTTCTTATTCATCCACTAAATTGTCAAAACTTTCGTTATAGCAGTAATATCCAAATCCAAGCCATTATAAGTGAACGCTATAACCAAATTTTCATATACAATACTATTTACCCTTGCCTTTAGCCTGGTGCTAAAAAAGGCTGAGGGCTTTGACAGTACTGGAATAGTAAAAAATGGTGTGGCAGATTTGAGGCAAATAAATGTTGACGATAAGCCACTGGCTTTAAAAGGCAGGTGGTCATTTGCCTGGAAAAAGTTGCTAACTCCGGGCGATACTGTCGTTTTCAGCAATTTCATTGAATTTCCGTCATTATGGAACAATGCTTTAGTTGGTGGTGAACGGCTTTCATCCGCCGGGTATGCTTCCTACGGACTTACTATTTTTCTTCCCAGGGATCACCTGCCATTGGCCCTGTATGCTCCCGAAGTGTACAGTTCATTCCGTCTTTATGTAAACGGGGCTGTGCTGGCTGCGAACGGGGTGCCAGGCAGCAGCAAAAAAAATTACATGCCACAATGGAGCGCTGTCACCGTTTCCTTACCGGAACACACCGATACTTTGCGACTTATTTTGCAGGTGGCTAATTTCTCACATGCTAAAGGCGGCACCAATATTAATATTGAAATTGGCAACAGTAAAGCAATGTTTTTAAGGAGAGACCGAAATATTGCCAGTGATTTTTTACTGGCGGGTTGTATTTTTATGGGCGGGCTTTTTTTTCTTGGATTGTACCTGTTTGGCACCAGGGATAAAGCGACACTCTATTTTGCACTCTTTTGCATGCTGTACAGCTATCGTTTTGTGGGCAGTTCGGTGTACGCATTGCATGCCCTTTATCCAAATTTTAGTTGGGAAACAGCAATCAGGTGCGAATATCTTTCTTTGTTTGTCAGTATCCTGCTGTTCATACAGTATGTTCGAAACCTTTATCCCGGCGACATTTATAAACCTGCAATGAATTTGCTTTCCTGTATCTGCATCTCGGTAAGTGTTTTACCAATCCTGACACCTTCAGCAATATTTACACAGGTGATTGATCCGTTTTTGATCCTGATGTTTTTTTGCATTGTTTACCTGATGTGTGTATTCATAAAAGCGTTTATTCGTAAGCGCATCGCCGCAGGTTACGCCCTGGTAAGTATTGCAGTGATCATGATTGTTCAGTTCATTATTAACCTAGAATATTTCGGAATGGTGATGCCCTCCCGCCCATTACTGTTTGTTGGGTATATTTCTTTTTTCTTTTTCCAATCAATGGTGTTGTCATTCAGGTTTGCTCATGCCCTTAACCTGGCTAAGAAGGAGGCGGAGCAGGGTCTGGTAGCTAAAAGCGAATTTCTTTCCACCATGAGCCACGAGATTCGTACGCCACTTAATTCTGTTATTGGGATGAGCAACCTCATGTTGAGAAACAGGCCAAGGCCAGATCAGAAAGAACAACTGGATGTGCTGCAGTTTTCGGCAAAAAATTTACTCAGTATTGTAAATGATATACTTGATTACAATAAAATTGAAGCAGGTAAAATTACATTTGAGCAAATTGAAATGAATCTGCCGGAAATAGCAGGCAATATTGTTGCCGGTGCAAAAAATGCGGCTGATGATAAAGGGATCTTAGTAAAAATACACATTGATACTGCTATCAGTCATTATGTGCTGGGAGATCCAACAAGATTGTCGCAGGTATTACATAATCTGGTGGGCAATGCGGTAAAATTCACCAATGAAGGCGAGGTGTTAGTAGAACTGGCTGTACTTGACAAAAAAGACGACAGCATCGATGTATTGTTCACCGTAAAGGATACAGGCATTGGGATTCCCACAGATAAACAGCAACTGATTTTTGAACGCTTTACCCAGGCAGATTCTTCCACATCGAGAAGCTTTGGAGGTACGGGGCTCGGTCTTGCAATAACACAGAAAATACTTTCACTGCAGGAAAGCAAACTGCAATTGCGCAGTGAGGCTGGTAAAGGTTCTGCCTTCTTTTTTATTCAAACATTTTCCCTTACTAAAAAACTACTCGAACAAAAGCGGGAAAGCAGGTTCAACTGTGGAAAAGAAGAACAGCCGTTGAAGGGAACTAACATTTTATTGGTGGAAGACAACCGGATAAATATTCTGGTGGCTAAAACATTTTTAGAAAGCTGGGGAGCTACCATTGATGTGGCGGAAAATGGACTGGAGGCGATTCAGAAATTAGATACTGGGCGTCACCGGCTGGTGTTGATGGATCTGCATATGCCGGTAATGGATGGCTACACTGCTATCAAAAAAATCAGGGAAAACGGTATTACAGTTCCGATCATAGCGCTTACCGCAAGCCTGCCAGGAGAAGTGGAATCGGAAATAAAGGGATTACAGATAAACGGGTTTGTTTTGAAACCTTTTGTACCGGATGAACTGTTCAAAAAAGTACTCCACTTTTCAATGCCTGCCGAACTGGTTTAATTCAGGCTTGCGTCAAATACTTCTTCAGTAAAATTAACCCCATTGTAGTCTTTTATCACATTGTACAATGTGTCCCGCTCTACCGGGTGCCGGTTTACCTGTTTAATTAGTGTTACCAATTGCTCCGTGCTCATGGTGGGTGTTTGTTCTTCACTGCCGGCCATGCTGTAAATTTTTGTAGAGTCATCAATGGTGCCGTCAATATCATTCACGCCAAATGATAAACTAAGTTGTGCATTTTCTCTGCCCAGCATTGGCCAGTAGGCTTTCAGGTGAGGAAAATTATCTAAATAAATTCTTGCAATAGCATACAGGCGCATGTCTTCTGTGATGGTGCTTTCTGGTACATGGCTCATGTCGTTATCATGATTGCGGAACTTTAATGGTATGAAGGTATTGAAGCCGCCGGTTTTATCCTGTAATGCTCTTAGCCTGCTCATGTGGTCAATGCGGTGTTCATATCGTTCAATGTGTCCGTACAGCATCGTTGCATTGCTGTGCATTCCAAGATTGTGTGCTGTCTCGTGTATTTTCAGCCATCCCTCTGCATCTACTTTATCACCGGCAATTTGTTCTCTGATTGCCGGGGCAAATATTTCTGCTCCGCCACCTGGTAAGCTGTCAAGCCCGGCCGCATGCAGTGTTTTCATACCGTCTTCAATGCTTAGTTTCGCTTTCCGGAACATGTAGTCCAGCTCCACTGCTGTAAATGCTTTTACATGCAGATCAGGCCGGTGGTTTTTTATTTTTTGCATCAGCTCAATAAAGTACTCCATGTTCATTTTTGGGTGCACACCACCTACAATATGCACTTCCGTAATGGGCTTGCCATCATACTTTTTCACAATATCCATCATCTGGTCTATACTTAGTTCCCACCCGGCTTCCTTATGTGCATACAACTGTGAGTAAGAACAAAATTTGCAACTGAATACACAAACATTGGTAGGCTCAATATGAAAATTGCGATTAAAATAAGTTGTATCGCCATGCAGGCGTTCCCTGATAAAATTAGCCAGTGCACCAACAAAGGGAAGACCTCCCTTTTCAAAAAGCGCAATTCCTTCTTCATCTGTGATCCTTTGCTGCTGATTAACTTTTTCAGCAATTTTTCTCAAATCTGTATCGGTCGTAAATTTAATCAGCGTATCAATAGAAGCGTTCATTGTTATTTTTTTACAAAGTTACTTAGCCACCTGCTATAAAACAACAGCGGCTGCCTTTTGTTGGCAGCCGCTGTTATTAAAATGCAATGGTATTAGTTCTTTACAATTCTTTCGATAACAGTTTTATTGCTGTAGATCATTTTAAGGATGTAAATACCCCTTGCCTTCGTACTTAAATCAACAGTAATTTGCCTTGCTGCGTTTCCATTGTATTCTTTTTCCCAAACCAACTGGCCTGCAGCGTTAAATACCTGTGCCGCCTGCAGGTCTGACGGTGGTTCCACCGCAGCGTGATGAATAAGGAAGCTGCCGTTAAACGGATTTGGATAGATCAGGTAACCCTGGTCTTTCAACCGTTGTGGTAAAGTTTTCGAATTGATATTAATATTGTCGATCCAGATATTATTTAGTTTATTGCTTTTTGCAGCAAAATACAACTGGAAATTATTTGCACCCACTATTGGCGTCAAATAAATTCTTCTTGATTTCCATTCTGCGTTTAATGTTGGTACAAATGAATTGGTGGCGGTATAATTTGGATCATTTACAGTTTGTAATTCAGGCCCCCACTTTTTCCAAACAGAGGTAAAGCTGGCTCCGCAGTCAAATGTAGCCAACACTTCCAGTGTATCCAGCGCAAAAACTGTTGAACCAGGGTATTGCGGCCCTGATTTGTAAGACAGGTCAAAATCAACAAACATAGAATCGATAGCAGCATTATTGGCAATGATGGGAGAAATAAAGTAATCCACCCCACCGTTGGCATTTGCTGCATTCGGATTGTTGATCCACATTGCCGCATCGCCTGTTCTGGCAGTGTTGGTAGCCCGCTGCCATGTGGTGCCGCCATTTACATTTTGAACACCCCAGTTTACCCTGGGAAAAGCCGCATCTTCAAATCCTTCGTATACGGGGGTAGGCGTGGGGGTTGAACTAAAGATGCTGAATGTTTTTGTTAAGCTGTCGTTGCGGGAATACTGGTCATCTAAACCATTGGGCTCCGAAGCGAATACTTTTATAACATGGGTTCCCACAGGGGCGGAACCAGCAGGCAGTGCAACAGTTGCCATTTGGCATTTTATTAAACTTCCTGTCCAGGCGATGGTGCTGATAGTTCCTCCGTCTGTCTGGTAGTTCAGTTTTAATGACGTTAACGTATCCACGCCTTCATTTCTGAAGCTAATTTCTGGCGTAAAATTGTTGACGCACAATGCAGGCTTAGGAAGGCTGATAGAGCTGAGCAATACATTTCTTTGATGGGAAGTATACCCGGCGATATCAATGCCATCAATAAAAAGATTATTTCCATAATCATTGTATGCTTCAAATCCAATCATTACACTACTCAAATCGTTTGTGCAAAAATCTTTCAGCGTAATTTTTTCTGTTCTCCACTGGCTTGCATTGGCCGGGGCAAAAGATGCAGTGTTAGTACCCGCTACCGTACTCAACTGGCTTCCTCCTTTTGCATAACCGGTACGCAGCCAGGTGTTGCCGCAGTCGGGTGAAAAAAGCACCCTGAGCGAATCACTTGAGCCGGGGTAAGGCTGATACGCAACATTAAAAGTTATTGTTAAAGAATCCAGCACACTGGTATTTATTTTCGGTGTCCTGTAGATATCTGTTTCTCCGGGTGCATCGTAATCATAATTATTTAACCAAATGGATGCAGATCCGGGATTACCTGCAGTGGTTCTTCTTGCCCATGTAATATCATTGTCAGCATTTATGATGGCAGATCCATTTGCGGGAGGAAAAGGGGTTGTTTGAAAACTTTCCGTATAGGGCAGGTTCAAAGATGGCGCGATGGTAAACGCAATAGTAGTGGTATCATTTACCGGCCGTTGATCGATGCCACCGTTCGGTTGTAGCGTAAATACTTTAAGTGTATGGTTACCCACTGATGGACTTAGTGAAAATGGCAGTACAATGAGTCCGGATTCCCGGAAAGTAGCAATGGATAGTGCATTAATTGTAGTGGGAGGGCCAACAGGTACACCATCTAATATCAAACCAACCTGCAAAGATGTAATGGTATCTGAACCAATGTTCCTGATTCTGATCGCAGGACTGAATGGAACTTTACACCATAAGCCTGAGGTTGGGGCGGTTACTGCAGAAACCTTAACATCCAACGTATTATTACCTGCCAGGATAGAAGCAGCCTGGAGACATTTGAAAGCATTCAGCCTTCCCGTGCCCAGTTTACCTGTATAGGTGGGGTTTAACGGATAGATATTATCTACATTGGCAAGTAAAATACTTCTCAACTGTGCAGAAGTTAATAAACCCGGGGCTCTTGAAAGAATTAAAGCTGCTACGCCTGACACATGCGGACAGGCCATGGATGTTCCCTGGAAAAATGCATACCCACCTGCATTTACTGTACTTAATACGCCCCTGGGATCCTGGTCAGTGTTTTGTTCTCCGCCCGGAGCGGTGATGTCGATATAAGCGCCAAAATTGGAATAGTTTGATTTAATATCCCTATTGTTGGATGCAGCCACGGCAATCGTAGGAGGATAAAATGCAGGATATTTTGCTTCATCCACACCATTGTTTCCGCCCGAAAAAATTACGATTCCTCCCGTCATCACGGTACCGCCGCCATTGGCGATAAAATAATCAATCGCATCAAGTACGGCTTGCGAAAATGTACCGGCCGTGGTATAGTTCCAACTGTTTTGTGATATGGCCGCACCCCTGTCTGCAGACCATGGGTACACCGCAGCAAAATTTGCAGCACTACCCGTTGTACTAAAAACCTGCAAACTCATCAACCTTGCACCACTGTTCGGTGTGCCATCACCACCGGCAATTCCAGAAACGCCGATTCCATTATTATTGACCGCAGAAACGGTTCCGGCAGTATGGGAGCCATGCTCTTCACCGGTAATGTTGGTGTTGTTGGTTATAAAGTTGAAACCATTGCCAGGCCACATATTGGCTGCCAGATCAGGATGATTCACCTGGATACCGCCGTCAACCACACCTACAATCACATCCGGTTTTCCGGTTTCTATATCCCATGCCTCGGGCAGATCGATATCTGCATCTATTGTTCCTAAATTTTGCCCGGTATTGTTGTAATGCCACTGTTGAGTAAACCTTGAGTCGTTGGGGACATAATCAACTTTATTTCCCTTCATTGGCTTCTCTGTATTTTCTACTTTAAACTGAAATTCCGCAATTTCGATAGAGGATTTTAATTGCTGTAATTGCGTAATTATTTGCCTTGGATTTTTACCCGCCGGGAATTTTACATGATACCAAAGGTGAAAACCCCAATCCTTATGCTTTTGGGTAAAGTTTCCTTCTTTATCTCTGATCACGCCAAAAGTTAAGAATGCTTCGTTTACAGAAAAAACTTGCATTACCGCATCCACTTCTGGTACACCAAATGAAATAATCCCGTTCTTGTCTTTTAATGGGCCATGGCTGATAACAGATTCCGCATTTTTGGTAAACTTGATACTGATAATACCTTTTTCAAAAGCGTCGTCGGTAAATTTTGACGGATCCACTACTGATCGTGGGCCTTTTTGCCTGGAAATATCCTGTTGCGCATAAATTACTGTGGTAAAAAGGGGGAGGGCAAAGAGAAGCGAAAAAAACTTAAACATGCTGTTGAGTTTATTAATTTTAAAAGAGTAATGATGGTTTATTGCGCCGTTAGATAACATCCACAGCTTTAAAAGACCGTGAATTGATACACCTTCGATTGCTTATTTAAAATCTCTTTGTACCCAACCAGTCCAACATGTTAAAAAGGAAGGAACCAATAAATATGAAAACAAAGCAGTTGTTTAGTAATGGCGTTCAAAAATATGTTTTTTATAGAAAATTGTAAAATATAATTCCATGGTTGCGGTCTGGTATTGATGACCAAAATAAAAGGCTGCCAACGGTGGCAGCCTTTTAACCTATCGAATTTAATATCTTAATTCTTCACAATTCTCTCCACTACTGTTCTGTTGGTGTAAATCATCTTAAGGATATAAATACCCTTTGCTGTATTTTTCAGATCAACCGTTATTTGCCTGTTGGCATTTCCATTGTATTCTTTGCTCCATACTAACTGCCCTGCAGAATTGAATACCTGTGCAGATTGTAAATCTACCGGAGGTTCTGCGGCTGAGTGGTGAATGAGGAACGAATTATTGAATGGATTCGGATAAATGAGATACCCCTGATCTTTTAACCGCTGAGGCAATGTTTTGGACGTAATATTAATATTATCGATCCAGATATTGTTTTGGCGATTACCTTTTGCTGCGAAATACAATTGGAAATTAGAGGTGCCTACCGACGGGCTTAAATATATTCTTTTAGACTTCCACTCCGCCGCTAAGGAAGGAACAAAAGAATTGGTGGTACTGTAATTGGGATCATTTACAGTTTGCAGCTCATTACCCCATTTTTTCCAAACAGAAGTAAAAGTGACACCACAATCTGATGTAGCCAACACTTCCAGTGTATCTAACGGGAAGGTTGTGGAACCTGGATAACGGGGCCCGGATTTGTATGCAAGATCGAAATCAACAAACACGGAATCAAATGAAACACTGTTAACAATAATTGGAGAAATGAAGTAGTCAACAGCTCCGTTCGGATTGCTGGTATTGGGATTATTGATCCAGAGGGATGCAATACCCGTGTTAGCACTGGCAGTAGCCCGTTGCCAGGTAGTGCCGCCATTTACATTTTGAACGCCCCAGTTGTTA
>Ga0105048_10000194_pt1 | contig 85509 bp, 74 predicted proteins | sample MAT05_FD_78382 | JGI IMG/M metagenome (GOLD analysis project Ga0105048, IMG submission 78382) | Freshwater microbial communities from Lake Fryxell liftoff mats and glacier meltwater in Antarctica - MAT-05 | ecosystem: Environmental > Aquatic > Freshwater > Ice > Liftoff microbial mat | place...
GGATGGGTGAAAAAATCTGGGGCGCCGCGCCCGTGCCGCTTTCCGTTTCGACCTTGGTTCATTCCTTCAAGGAAAACCCGGGCGCCTTCCTGCAACGCTTTGGCTGGACCGGCGTGCACGCCGCCACCGCGTGGCTGCTCAGTGTGCCGCTGATTGTCGCCGGGCTCTACTATGGCCTGCGTCCGCTGATGCGGAGACTTTCCCGCGGGGCCGCCCGCTGACTGCTTTGTCCGTTGGGATTGGCCTGCGTCTTACTACCCATGGCCCGGTACTGGACACTGCCTGCCGCCCGGGCCATTCTGCGAGTCTCTCCTGCTTTTCCCAGCGCATGACTTCCGGCGAAAAATTCCTGGCCGCCCTCAAGGCGGAAAAACCCCTCCAAATCGCCGGCGTGATCAACGCCTACTCCGCGCTGCTCGCCGAGCGCGCCGGCTTCCAGGCGCTCTATCTCTCGGGCGCCGGCATCGCCAATCACTCCTATGGCCTCCCGGACACCGGCGAAACCGATCTCAATGAGGTCCTGACCGACGTCCACCGGATCGTTCGCCGGGTGGATCTCCCGCTCCTGGTGGACATCGATACCGGCTTGGGCAATCCCACGGTCGCCGTTCACTCCATCGCGGGCGCCGGGGCCGCCGCGGTGCATCTCGAAGATCAAATCCCGGCCAAACTGTGCGGTCACCTCCCCGGCAAACAGCTCGTCCCCACCGCCGAGATGGTCGTCCGCGTCCAAGCCGCCGTCAAAGGCCGACCCAAGGGGTTTGTCATCATGGCGCGGACCGACGCTGCGTCCGTCGAAGGGCTTCCCGCCGCCATCGCCCGCGCCCAAGCCTACGTCGCCGCCGGGGCCGACATGATTTTCGCCGAGGCGCTCACGTCGCTCGACGAGTATCGCCAGTTCACCTCCGTGGTTCACGTCCCCGTGCTCGCCAACCTCACGGAGTTTGGCCGGACCCCCTTGTTCACCCTCGACGAACTCCGCAGCGCCGGCATCGCCATGGCGCTCTACCCGCTCTCCGCATCTCGGGCCGCAGCTGCGGCATCGTTGGAGGTCTACTCCACCATCCGGAAGGAGGGCACGCAAAAGTCCGTGATCGGGAAAATGCAATCCCGCGCTGAGCTCTACGACATCCTGGGCTACCATCCAAAGTCCGATGCCAAACCCTGAAACTCACCCCGAAGAACACGGAGGTCGATCTTCCGAACCTCGGAGGATTGCCACAAAGAGGCCCAAAAATTTCCAAGCCTTCGGCTCGAATCCCCCGCGCGCTTATAAGCGCAATGGAGATTTTCCCGCAGCCCCTAAGCCCTTGTGCCTTTTTGCGGCAATCCTTCCGAGGGCTTGGGCTTCGTGGTCTTCGTGACCTTCGTGGTTAAATGACTCCGATGCCCGACCCCACTCCTCTCCCAGCCCCCCGCGCCAAGAAATCTGTCGCGCTCTCCGGGGTCATCGCGGGTAACACCGCGGTCTGCACCGTCGGTCACTCGGGCAATGACCTGCACTATCGCGGCTACGACATCGCCGACCTCGCGCGGGACGCCACGTTTGAGGAAGTCGCCCACCTCCTGATCCACGAGCGCCTGCCGAACGCCGCCGAGCTCGACGTCTATCGTACGAAGCTCATCCGGCTGCGCAGCTTGCCGGCTGCGCTCTGCACCGTACTGGAACAGATTCCGAAATACGCCCACCCCATGGATGTGCTTCGCACCGGCTGCTCAGCCCTCGGCGCGCTCGAGCCGGAGCTCCTCCCCGAATCCGGCGCGAGCTCCTCCTCCGCACCCGCCGCCCGGGAACTCGCCGACCGGCTTCTCGCGGTGTTTCCGTCGATGCTGCTCTACTGGCACCACTTCGTCACGAGCGGCACCCGCATTGCGGTCGAGACCGCCGACCCCTCCCTCGCCGCGCATTTTCTCAACCTGCTCCACCAGCGCACGCCGTCCCCCGCGCACGTCCGCGCCCTCGACCAGTCCCTTATTCTCTACGCCGAGCACGAGTTCAACGCCTCCACCTTCACGGCCCGCGTCATCACCGGCACAGGCACGGATTTTTATTCCGCCATCACCGGCGCCATCGGCGCCCTGCGCGGCGCGAAGCACGGTGGTGCCAACGAGGTCGCGCTGGAGATTCAGCAGCGCTACCGCACCCCCGACGACGCGGAGGCGGATCTGCGCGCGCGCCTCGCCCGCAAGGAAATCGTCATCGGCTTCGGCCACCCGGTTTACACGGTCGGCGACCCGCGCAATCCCATCATCAAGGACCTGGCCCGCCAGCTCTGCACCGCTTCGGGCAACGTGAACCTGTTCGCCATCGCCGAACGGATCGAGACGCTCCTCTGGAACGAAAAACGGATGTTTCCCAACCTCGATTGGTATAGCGCCGTCGTCTATTGCGAACTGGGTGTGCCCACTGCCATGTTCACGCCGCTGTTCGTCATCGCCCGCACCGCCGGCTGGGCCGCGCACATCGTGGAGCAGCGCATCGACGGCAAAATCATCCGCCCCGGCGCCAACTACACCGGCCCCGAAAACCGTCCTTTCATCCCCTCGGCCCAACGCCCCTGATTTTCACCACGAAGTTCACGAAGAGCACAAAGAACGGACATTTCCTTGGCTTGGACTTCGTGCCCTTCATGTGCTTCGTGGTGAATTCCGATTCATGAGTTCGCCCATTTCCAACCTCCGTCCCGCGCCGGATAATCTCCTTACTGATCTCGCCGATTACGCGCTGAACCCGTCGATCCCGAGCGCCGAGGCTCTCGATACCGCCCGCTGGTGCCTCGCCGATACCCTCGCCTGCGGCATCACGGCCCTCGCCTATCCGGCCTGCACCAAACTCCTCGGCCCCGTCGTTCCCGGCACCACGATCCAGCACGGCGCACGCGTCCCGGGCACCGGCTACGAACTCGATCCCGTTCAAGCCGCCTTCAACCTCGGCACGATCGTCCGCTGGCTCGACTTCAACGACACCTGGCTCGCCGCCGAATGGGGCCACCCCTCTGACAACCTGGGTGCAATCCTCTCCGTCGCCGACTGGCTTTCCCGCCTGCAGGCCGCAGGCATCACCCCCGCCGCCTTCCATTCGCCCCTCGCCCCTCGCCCCTCGCCCCTCGCCATGCGCGACGTCCTCGTCGCGATGGTCAAGGCCCACGAGATCCAGGGCATCCTCGCCCTCGGTAATTCATTCAACCGCGTCGGACTCGACCACGTCCTCCTTGTGCGCGTCGCCTCCACCGCCGTCGTCACGGCCATGCTCGGCGGCTCGCGCGAACAGGTGACCAACGCCCTCTCCCAGGCCTGGCTCGATGGCTCGGCCCTCCGCACCTACCGTCACACGCCCAATACCGGCTCGCGCAAATCCTGGGCCGCGGGTGACGCCACCAGCCGGGCCGTACGCCTCGCCTTGCTTTCCCTGACCGGCGAGATGGGTTACCCGTCCGTCCTCACGGCCAAGACTTGGGGTTTCCAGGATGTCTCCTTCAAGGGCAAACCCGTCACCCTCGCCCGACCGCTCGGCAGCTATGTGATGGAAAACATCCTCTTCAAAATTTCCTTCCCCGCCGAGTTCCACGCCCAGACCGCGGTGGAATGCGCCGTCCAGCTCCACCCGCTCGTGCAGCACCGCCTCGGCGAAATCACCCGCATCGAGCTGACCACCCACGAGTCGGCCATCCGCATCATCGACAAAACCGGCCCGCTCCATAACCCCGCCGACCGCGACCATTGTCTCCAATACATGACCGCCATCGGCTTGATTTTCGGCAACCTCACCGCTGATCACTACGAGGACAAGGTCGCGGCCGATCCGCGCATCGATGCCCTCCGCGCCAAAATGACCGTCACGGAGGACCAGCAGTATTCGAAGGACTACCTCGACCCGGAGAAACGCTCGATCGCCAATGCCGTCGAAGTGTTCTTCTCGGGCGGCTCCTCCACCGCGAAAATCGCCGTGGAATACCCCATCGGCCACCGCCGCCGCCGCGCGGACGGTATTCCCCTCCTCCAACAAAAAGCCCGGGCCGCGTTTGCCGCGCACTTTGGGCCCGCCAAGGCGGGCTCACTGATGGAGCTCTTCACCGATCTCGCAAAGCTGGAGGCCTTGCCCGTGCATGGCTTCACTGCGCAGTTCGTGAAGCCGGATTTTACGCCACCACGACCTTGAGCTGCTCGTATTTCCGCTGCGCCCGTTCGCTGGCCAGCTGGAAGTCCCGTTCCCTTAGCAGCGCGGGTTAACCCGAGGAGCATGAGTTCTGGTTCGCGTAGGCCGCCTGCTCGCAGGCTCTTCCCCTCTGAGCGCGAGCAAGGCCCGCCAGATATCGGAACCCGGGTCGCCTGACCCGGGTCCCACCCATCAGACGCAAAAAAACCGGCGCGGATTGTTCCGCGCCGGTTTCATTAAGATCAGGAATTTTCCTGGAGCTAACTCAATTCCAGTGGCCTTCGTAGAAACGGTAGGCGTTGCCTTCCATCTCCGTGTGCGGCGCGATCCAGCTCGAGCCCTTGTACGGGGGCAGTTCCCAGTGGCCGGCCATCCATTGATAGCGGCCTTCACGCCACGTCCAGTAGCCGGCGACCCACACGTAATCACCCGACGGACGCGCGAGCACGATTTCCTGCTGCAGCGCTGGCGGCGCTGAGGTCACAACAACCGTGTTTACCGCGGGATTTGGATTCGTAGTCGTGGTCGTGGTGTACGACGTGGCGCCCGAGGGCGACGTCGTGACGTAGGTCGGCGACTGTACGGTCGCCGGCGTGGTCTGCGTGGTCGTCACTTGGGTGGTCGTGGGCGACGGCGGCGGGGCGGAAACAACATGCGACTCTTGGGAAGAGCAGCCGGCAAAGAGGGCCAGAGCGCCGCAGAGGGCAAAAGCAGGCGCGAGGAAAGTCGCGCGGCTTGAAGGGGTGGGTGTATGGGTATTCATGCCCAGCACGCTGACCAGTAAACCGGTCTCCAGTTCGGCCCGGTAGCCCGAATAAGCAATACCCAGCACGGGGTCATCACCCCACCAGTTTCCTGATTTGCCAGCCGCCGCCGGCCCGGCTTGGTTGGTGGCTTACCAAATGTCACGCACTCTCGTCAAAGACGCCCTCAACGCCCCCGCGCCGATGGATGCCATCTTCCTCCAGGGCTGGGTCCGCACCCGCCGCGACGCCAAGGCCTTCTCCTTCATCGAGCTTAACGACGGCTCCTGCCTTAAAGGTATCCAGATCGTCGCCGATGCCGCCCTCCCCGACTACGCCCACATCGCCAAGGCCAACACCGGCGCCTCGCTCGAGGTGCGCGGCAAACTCGTCGAGTCAAAGGGCTCGGGCCAGAAATGGGAGGTCGTCGCCACCGGTTTCACCGTGCTCGGCGAGGCTGACGCCACGTACCCGCTTCAGAAAAAGGGCCACACGATGGAGTTCCTCCGCGAGATCGCCCATCTGCGTCCGCGCTCCAACCTCTTCGGCGCCGTCTTCCGCGTCCGCAGCCGGCTCGCTTACGCCGTGCACCAGTTTTTCCAGGAGCAGGGCTTTTTTTACGTCCACACACCGATCGTCACCGCCAGCGATGCCGAGGGCGCGGGCGACATGTTCCGCGTCACCACCCTCGACCTCGCCAATCCGCCCAAAACCGAGGACGGCGGGATCGACCACGCCAAGGACTTCTTCGGCAAGAAAACCTTCCTCACCGTCTCCGGCCAGCTCGAGGCCGAGATCTTCGCGTGCGCGCTAAGCAACGTGTACACCTTCGGTCCGACTTTCCGCGCCGAGAACTCCCACACCTCGCGCCATGCCTCCGAGTTCTGGATGATCGAGCCCGAGGTCGCTTTCTGTGACCTGAACGGCGACATGGACCTCGCCGAGGAATTCGTAAAATACCTCATCCGTGACATCCGCGCCCACTGCCCGGGCGACCTCGAGTTCTTTTCCAAGTTCGTGGACAAGGACCTGCTCCCGCGCCTCGACTTCGTGCTGGAAAAGCCGTTCAAGCGCTGCAGCTACACCGAGGCCGTCGAGATTCTCAACCAGAGCGGCAAGACTTGGGAGCATCCCGTCGCGTGGGGCGACAATCTCCAATCCGAGCACGAGCGCTTCCTCACCGAGGAGCACTTCAAGTGCCCGGTTACCGTTTATAACTACCCGCGCGCGATCAAGGCGTTCTACATGCGCCAGACCGACGGCTGCGCCGAGGGCCGCGAGACCGTCGCCGCGATGGACCTGCTCGTGCCCGGCATCGGTGAGATCATCGGAGGCAGCCAGCGCGAGGAACGCCTGGACAAACTCCGCGCCGGCATGGCACTGCACCACCTCGACGAGAAAAACTACTGGTGGTATCTCGACCTGCGCCGCTACGGCAGCGTGCCGCATGCGGGCTTCGGCCTCGGCTTCGAGCGCATGCTCATGTTCGTGACTGGCGTCGGCAACATTCGCGACGTCATCCCGTTCGCTCGTACACCGGGCACGGCCGAGTTCTGAGTTTCAATAAAAGGCGGGGGTCGCTGGACCCGCCACTCGTCCGCAAATCTTTCCCGCGGATTTCACGGATCAACGCGGATGAATACCCGCTATCCGCGTTCATCTGCGTAATCCGCGTAATCCGCGGCATGGTATTCATGAATCAACGCGGAGCGCATTCCCACCCTCCCACCTGAAGCGCGGTGAAGGGAACGCGCTCGACGTTTTGCACCGCCTCACAAAAAAAACGGCGCGGATTGCTCTGCGCCGTTTTTTTCTGCACCTGAACTTGGCACTGACCCCTCAGTGCCAAAATCCTATGATCGAATAAGTTTTTGCACTGCAGATTTTTGGCCCATGCGCGCGCCACTCGCGATCAGGGGACATGGCAGGCATGGCGGACAACGGCATGCCTCACAGACGCCTGATTCACCGGCCGGTTGCATCGGGAAGTGAGATTCCTCTTCGGTATCGATCACGACCAGCGAAAGGTGTGCGTTAAACCGGGTCCTTTCACCGTCCGCCGACCCGCCCGTGACGGTGGACGGCCCTGGTTACTTCGAAGCCAGCACCATGTTCGTGGCGCGGACCTTCGAGAAATTCAGCGCAACCTGCGCCTGCGTGCTGGCGGCCATTTTCAGGAGGGCGCGGGCCGCGAGATCGCGGCGCAGGGTCGTGTCGGACGAGGCGTAGGCCTGCGTGATCACACCGACGAAATTACGGGTCGTGACGAGATCCTTGTCTTGGTCGGGGTTGTTGACGCCCTGGGCGATCCAGCCGCCGCCGGACTTTGCCACCAGCGCATGCGCCACGCCGCGGCCGCCGCGATTCACATAAACCACCGACATACCCGCGCGGAGATCTGAGAAAGCACAGGGCGTGACGACGATCGCCGTGCCGCTGGCGTAAAGGGGCTGCATTGATTCACCGGCGCCGAGAAAAGCCTGCGCACCCACTACGTTCGCCGCCGCAGCTTCGGCCGAGCGGAGTTCCGCACCCTGCGACACCAGCACGGGCGCCGGCGCCAGCGCCACGATCATGTCGAGATCCCGCCCCACCGACAGCGAGCTGCAGCCACTGAAAACGAGCGCGCCAGCCGCCATCGCCAGAACGGCCCCAAATCGGATCAAGGAGGACCGGGAGTGGGAGGGAACGTGGGGATGGCCGTTTTGCATGCCCTCACTTTACGCTTTTCGTGGTTACCCCGGTATCCGTACCGGCCCTCGTTCTGCCTCAGGGGGGCCCGCTGGGTGCTTCTACTTATATCGGAGGGATAGATTGCTGACTCCCCCCAATGGGTTATCGTAAGTTTTTGATCTACCGAAGGATAAACACTTCCATAGCCGGGGTTTTTGGTCGATTAAAGTACGTCCTCTGACAGATTTCCCACTACCTCTTGCCGACCCCCCACGCGCCCGATGATCCAAGTACTCTACGTTGACGACGACCCGCAGATTTCTGGCGTGGTTGAGACGTACTTTTCCCGCAAGGCGCCGGAGTGTGTCCTGAAAATCGTGATTACCGGCCGCGCCTGCCTCGATCGCATGGCGCAGGGCGGGATCGATGTGCTGCTGCTGGACTTCGAGCTCCCGGATATCGATGGCCTCCATATCCTCAGCGAACTCGCCTCCCGGGGCGATACCACGCCGGTCGTCATGGTGAGCGGTCGGGGCCAGACCAAACTCGCCGTCCAAGCCCTGCGCGCCGGCGCCGTGGATTGCATCGACAAGACCAGCCCCCAATTCCTGGACCTGCCGGCCATCGTCCAGCACGTCTACGCGCGCCATCAGGAAAAATTTCCCCGCCCCCGCCCCTCGCCCAGCGCGGAAAAATACCACCTCTTGCTGATCGAGAGCTCGGCGACGCTGCGGAAAACCCTGGTGGATTTCTTCGGCCAACACGCTCCGCGCTTCACACTCGTCACCTTGCCCGCCCTCGACGGCCTCGAAGGCGCCCTCGCCAGCCGCGTGGTCTTCGACGCCATCGTCCTTGGGCCCAATCCCGGCCCGTCGGGGCCCCTCGATGCGCTGCGCAAAATTCACTCCCATTCCGCCGGCGCCCCTGTGCTCATCCTCGCGGCCCGCAATGACGGCGAGGCTGCCGTCGCCGCGTTCAAGCTCGGCGCGCAGGACTACATCCTGCAGACCGAGGGCTACCTTTCGGAGCTGGTGTTTTCCCTCAACAGTTTGCTGCGCCACGCTGACACCGACCGGCTCAATCAAAAACTCACCCGCGACCTCGCGGAGCTCAACCATTCCCTCGAGGCCCAGGTCGTCGCGCGCACCCAGGAGCTCTCGACCGAAGTGGGCGTGCGCCAAAAGGCCGAACGCCACGCGGCCGAGCACGCCGTGCGCCTGCAAATCCTTTCCAAACGACTCTTCAAGATCCAGGAGGACGAGCGCCGCGCCATCGCCCGCGAACTCCACGACCAGGTCGGCCAGATGCTCACCGGCCTCAAGTTTCAGCTCGAGGCCCTCGTCAAGGGCGCCGGCGCCGGTTCCACTGCCCCCGTCTCATCCCTGCAGGAGCAACTCGGCGAATCCCTCACGCTCGCCACTGAGCTCATGGCCCACGTGCGCGAACTCACCCAACAGTTCCGCCCGCGCATCCTCGACGACCTGGGCCTGCAGGCCGCCCTCGAATGGCATGCCCGCCTTTTCCAAAAACAAACCGGGCTCCATGCCACCGTGGAGGTCTCCCTGCCCCAGGAGCGCCTCCCGATCGAGCTCGAGATCGCCGTTTTCCGCATCGTGCAGGAGGCGCTGACCAACATCGCCCGCCACGCCGGTGTCACCGAGGCGTCGGTCACCGTGACGCACTCCCAGGACAACGGCACGGCGGACGGCGGCGCCAAACTCCTCGTGGACATCACGGACCGCGGCCACGGCTTCGACCTCGATGCCGCGCTGGCGTCCCGCAATTCCATCGGCCTGACCAGCCTGACCGAGCGCGTGACACTCGCCGGCGGCACCGTGGAGATTTTCTCGCGTCGCGGCCACGGCACGCGGATCCACGCCGAATTCCCGCTCGGCGTCGGCGCGGAGCCCAAGCCCGACCTCGCCCTGTCCCCGTCCCACGCCCGCCCATGAACACCATCGTACTCGCCGATGACCACGAGATCGTCCGCAAGGGCGTGCGGAGCGTCCTCGAGGCGGAAAACAAATTCACCGTGCTTGCCGAGGTGGCCGATGGCCTCGCCGCCGTCGCTGCGGTCGACCAACACAAGCCCGACCTCCTCTTCCTCGACCTCAGCCTGCCCCGGCTGCACGGCATCGAGGTGCTGCGCCAAGTGCGGAACGTGAGCCCCAAGACCCGGGTGCTGGTGCTCTCCATGCACAACGACGAACCCTACGTGATCGAGGCACTGCGCGGCGGGGCGATGGCCTACCTGCTCAAGGGCTCCGACACCGCCGAGATCGTGCACGCCGCCCGCGAGGTGCTGGCCAACCGCCGGTTCCTGAGCGCCCCGCTGTCCGACTGGGCCATCAGCGCCCTCGTCAGCAAGCCCGCCGAGGCGACCGATTCGCTCGCCACCCTGTCGCCCCGCGAGCGCGAGGTGCTGCAATACGCCGCCGAGGGCCTGAGCAACAGCGAGATTGCCGAGAAGCTTTTCCTGAGCCCGCGCACCACCGAGACGCACCGCACGAACCTCATGCGCAAGCTGAACCTGCAGTCGCAGACCGACCTCGTCCGCTTTGCCATCCGCAAGGGCCTGATCCAAGCGTGAGGATTTACCACGGATTACACCGCGGACCACAGATCAATCCTAAGACTGCCTTACGATTGATCCGTGTCTGGCCGTGTCATCCGTGGTGAAATGGATCGGAAAGTAGAAGGAGTTGTCCCCAACGCGTTGGCTTGGGGCTCAACGAGGAAAAGCGCGTTAGTGACAACGCACTCCCCTTAATCTCAATCCTCACTCCTTCGGCTCGGCCTTCTTCCGCCCACGGGTGGCCGGCTTCTTTTCCCCACCGTCCGCGTCGGGATACTTCGAAGCCTTGGCATTGAGCCAGAGCTCGTCCTTGGCGTTTTTGTTGAGCCAGAAGATTTCGCCCGCGTGCTCCACAAAGACCGGCTTCTCGCGCGTCTTCTCGGGCACCTTGAGCCCGGCTGCCACCAGCGCAGCCACAAAGTCTTCAGTCGATTTCCCGAGCTTTTCGGCCAGGCGATCGGTCTTCCCGGCCACCGCACCCGTCTTGGTTTCCTGCAGGAGCAGGCGGACCCCGGCAAACACGGAGCCCGGTGTCGGAATCGGTGACGCCGCCGAAAGCTCGGCGGACGCGGGCCTGCCCGCCGTAGGCTCGGCGGAGGCGGGAGCTGTATCCAGCGGCAGTTCCGCGCCTTTTGACGCGCCGTCGTCTGCCGGTTTTTCCCGGCCGTTGATCCACAGTCCGCCGCGCGAATCGAGATTGAGCCACCAGAGGTCCGGGCCGACTTCGATCGTCACCGGCTTGTCCGCCGCCGCTGCCGGTACCACCAGGCCCAGCGTCTTGAACGCCGCCACGAGGTCGGCTTCGCTGCAGCGAAGGGCGCGACAAAGGAAGGTCGCACTGCCCGAACCACCGGGTTCATGGCGGTTGCGGCGCATGTGCGGACGGATCCGCTCGAGCAACGCCGGCCCAGTGGGCAGCGGTGCACCTGACTTCGGCTTTTGATTTGGCTGGTCCGGCTTTCTCTGCGCCGGTGCTTCCGCCGAACCCTGATCAGCCGGAGCGGTTACGCCCGACGCGGGTTCCGCCGCCGCCGGTCCGGCGGCCTCGCTCGCCACGAGGGTACCCTTCACCACCCGGAACACCGGGCGCGGCTTTTCGCGCGTGTTGAGCCATAACTCGCCGCGGCGGTTGATGTTTACCCAGAAAAGATCGCCGTCGTATTCCACGTAGACCGGGTCGGCATTGTCGTCGGCCGGGATCTGCAGGCCGCACTCGACCAGCGCACCCTTCACGTCCTCCTCGGAGAGATCCCATTTCTTGGCGAGGTAATCGACGCCCACCGCCATGCCCGGCCCCCGCTGGTTGCGACGCATGTGCGGCTTGAGCGCGTCGAAGAAGGTCGGGAGCTCGTTCTCGGCGTTAAGCTGGTCCCACTCGTCCTTATCCTGCTCCGGCGCATCCGGGTCGGAGTCGCTCGAGGTGTCCACCGGCTTGCGGAAGCCGTCGTTCGGCGCGGACTTTTCCTCCAGGAAGCTGGGCGCCTTGTCCTCGGCTGACGGCGCATTCGGCGCGGCCGCCTGGAACTTCGCGGCAAACTCCGCCCGCAATTTCTCCGCCTCGGCCTTCGCGGCCGTGGCCACCGCATCCTCCAGCGACCAGTCGCGCTGCGTGGAGCGCCGCACCAGGCCGGTGAAGGCGAGCAGGTTGTCCGGCTGCGAATGGAAATGGACAATCTCCCATTCTTCGCGGCCGAGATCGTTCAGAAATTTTTCGAGCAGCGCAGGGGTGGCGAAGCCGCCCTTGCCGCTGGTGATGACCTTGTATTCCCAGAGTGACATAAAAATGGTGTGATGCGCCGGAGCCCAAGGCATCCCAAATGCCGGAACCCTTGCCGAGCCAAATCGCGCGTCCCTACCGCATCACCACCGTCAGGAAACGGTCGATGGCGTAGTCGGCCAGCTGGCCCCCGGGTCCGGCGGGATTGAAGTCAAAGCCGTGCGTGGCCCAGGGCAGCCGCAAATAATAATGCCGCACGTGCAGCTCCGCCAGCCGGGCGTCCAGCCGCTCGCTGTGCCGGTCCCACGACAGCGTGTCGAGTTGACCATGCACCAGCAGCGTCGGCGGCGAATCCGCCTGCGCCAGCGCCTGGCCGCTGGCCGACTCATACCGCTGCCTGTTCTGGTCCGTCGGCGGGCCGCCCAGATATTGCAGCATGAGCTTGGTTGAGTTGAGGGCGTCGTCCGGCCGCGAAACCGACCACACAAACGGCATGTCTTGCGGCGCATACAACGCGATCACTCCCCGGATGGCGGGATCATGGGCGCCATAACCCACCGCCGAGGCGACTTGTCCGCCCGCGGAACGGCCGAGCAGGACCAGCCGCGTCGGATCAATTCCGAGTTTCACCGCCTGCGCCTTGAGCCAGGCGATTGCCGCCAACACATCCTCGCGTTGCGCGGGCCAAATCGACTTCGGCGCCAGCCGGTAGCTGACCGCCGCGACGGCGTAACCCCGGCCCGCCCAGCGGGCATTCCACCCGGCCAGCTGGGTGCGGTCCCCGCCGTCCCAGCCGCCGCCGTGGATCACCACGATGCAGGGCGCACCCCGGCGGGGACCCGGGTCGGGAAATTTCTCGGTCGAGACGCGCGTGGGCGCATAAAAATCGAGCTTCAACTCCTGCCCGTCCGGCCGGGCAAACACCTCCGTCGTCATCACCGGCACCGGGATGCTGCCGCGGCTGAACAGCGCGCCAAAATCCATCACGGGCCGGTCCGGGGAGAAGCCGCCCAAGGCCGCGGACAACTCCTCCGGCAGGTTTTCTGCCACCCGCCGGGCGTTGTACACCGGTCGCAAAAAGGCCACGAAGGCGACCGCACACAGCCCCAGCGTCAGGGTCCGCGCATCGCCCGCCGGGCGGGTGCAATTGACCAGGGCCAGCCCCAGCGGCAGCAGCGCCAGCCAGTACCCGAATTCCCCGGCCACGATCGCCAGCTTCCAGCTCCACATGTAGTCGGGCGCACGCACCAGCGTTAGCAAGGAGACAGCGGCCAGCAAAAGGGCCAGCAGCGGAAAGACGAATTTCATTTCCCTGATTACGCGCCAACCTGGCCCCAAGGAGAATCAATTTCTTCGTGTCCTGCCCGCACTTCGTGGTTGAGTGGCGTCATGCGCCGCCTCGACCAGCTCCTTTCCAGCCTCGGCTACTGTTCCCGCCGCGAGGCGCGCGCTTGGGTGGCGCAAGGCCGGCTGTCGGTAAAAGGCGAGGTCGCCGACGATTTCAGCGCCAAGGCCCACCCCGCCGACGTGTGTGTGGATGGCGAACCGCTCGACCACCCCGAGGGCCTGCTGTTGCTGCTGCACAAACCCATCGGGCTGGTCTGCTCGCATGACGGACGCGAGGGCCCGGACATTTACTCGCTGATCCCCGAGCGCTGGCGCCACCGCAACCCACCCGTTACGAGCATCGGCCGGCTCGACAAGGACACCAGCGGCGTGCTGCTCCTCACCGATTTGTCGCCCCTCGTGCACCGGCTCACCTCGCCCAAACACAAGGTGCCTAAAATCTACCGCGCCACCCTCGACCGCGACCTCCCGCCCGGCCTCGCCGAACAGTTTGCCAGCGGCACCCTCCTTCTCGACGGCGAGGATGCCCCCTGCGCGCCCGCCAGCCTGACCGTGATTTCGCCCCGTGAGGGCGAACTGACCCTCACGGAAGGCCGCTACCACCAAGTCCGCCGGATGTTTGCCGCCACCGGCTCGACCGTCCTCACCCTGCACCGCGCGCGCTTCGGCCCGCTCGAGCTCGGCGACCTCCCCCCGGGCCAGTGGCGTGAACTGCCGCTGGACTGTTTCGGTGCATGAGCCGGGTTCGCATTTAACCGCGGGACACGAAGGGGCGCGAAGGCCGATCCCAAGCATCGGGAGGTTGGCCACAAAGAGGTACAAGGAGCTCGAAGCCTACGACCCTGTCTCCCGCGCGCCTATAGGCGCGCGGGAGATAATTGCCGGAGCCCCAAACTCTCTTTGTGCCTTTTTGTGGCGATCCTCCGAAGGCTCGACCTTCGCAAGACTTCGCACCCTTCGCGGTCAAATTGGATCATCCGATCGGCAATGGATTAAGGATTTCCCATCCCGGAGCATCCGTGCCATGCAGGCTTTCGCATGTACGACTTTCCCCTCACTAGCGCGCAAAAGGCCCACCTCCGCGGTCTCGGCCAGACCCTCGAGCCCGCCTTGAAACTAGGCAAGGGCGGCTTCACGCCCGAGTTTCAAGCCGAGCTCCAGAAATACCTGCGCACGCACGAGCTGGTGAAACTCCGCCTCCTCGGCACCGAGCGCGCCGAACGCGCCGTGCAGTGCGCCCAAATCGCCGATGAGGGCCGCTGCGTGTGGGTCGGCTCGGTCGGCCACACCGCTCTTTTCTACCGCCAGCATCCCGAACCCGCCCAGCGGAAGATCGAGTTGCCGGGTCCGCCTGCGGCCGAGTCTGAGTCTTGACCCGGCCACCGGGCGGGGATTTCCTCGGGTGTCGCTCCTTCATGGAGTCCTCTCAACCCTCAACCGCGCAACCCACCATGACTGTCCTTATCTCCAGTTTTTCCCGCCTGCCCCTGCCGGTTGCCCTGATTGCGCGCGTCTAACCGCGTCGTCCATTTCTCCCCGAAATTCAGGCCGCCCGCCCGGGCGGCCTTTTTAGTTTCCGGGACCTGGTCCCTTCGGCCCGCGCGTTTCGACTCAGCCTTTTGCCCTTATCGTCTTTTGATTCCCTCCTTCCTTTTTGCCTCCCATGGATCTCTCCTCCCTCGGCTGGGATGATTTCTTCGCGAATCATTTCACGCCGTTTGCCTCCTCTGATTTCGTCCCGGCGCGCGTCGCGCTCGAGCACAAGCACACCTGCGTGCTCTATTCCGCCGCCGGAGAATTCACCGCCACCTGCACCGGCCGTCTCCTGCACGAGTCCGCCGCGCGTACCGACCTGCCGGCCGTCGGCGACTGGGTCGTCGTGCGTCCGCGCCCCGGCGAGGCGCAGGCCGACATCCACGCCGTGCTGCCCCGCCGCACCAAATTCTCCCGCCGCGCCGCCGGCGACGAGGAGGTCGAACAAATCGTCGCCGCCAATATCGACACGGTCTTCCTTGTCACCGCCCTCGACGAGCACTTCAACCTCCGCCGCATCGAGCGCTACCTTGCCGTCGCCTGGGACAGCGGCGCCCAGCCAGTCGTCGTCCTCAACAAGGCCGACCTCCATCCCGAACCCGCCGCGGTGCACGCCGAGGTCGCGACCCTCGCCTCCGGCGCACCAGTCGTAACCGTCAGCGCCGCGCGCGACGCCGATCCCGCCACCGCTTTTGCCCCTTGGCTCGCGCCCGGCCGGACCGTCGCGCTGCTCGGCGCCTCCGGCGTCGGCAAATCCACCCTGATCAACCGCCTGCTGGGCACCGACCGCCAGCTCACCGGCGCGACCAGCGATACCCACGGCAAGGGCCGGCACACCACCACGCACCGCGAACTGATTGTCGCGCCGTCCGGCTCCATCGTTATCGACACCCCCGGCATGCGCGAACTGCAGCTCTGGGACCTCGGGGCGCCCACGCTCGACGAGACCTTCGCCGACATCGCCGCCCTCGCCACCCGCTGCCGCTTCAGCGACTGCAAACACGAGGCCGAGCCCGGTTGCGCCGTGCGAGCCGCGCTCACCGCCGGCTCGCTCGATCCGGACCGCTGGCAGAGTTTCCTCAAACTGAAGCGCGAGCAGGCCTACGCCGCCCGCAAAGCCAACCCGCAGCTCGCCCGCGCCGGCCGCGCCGCCTGGAAGAAGATCACCAAGGGCCAGCGCGTCCGCTCCCGCTATCAACCCGAGGATTGAGCCGGGCCGCGGTCCCGACGTCCCTGCAATATTGACGGTCCGCATGCGGACTGTCTTCGTCTGCTCCCATGTTCATCATCATTGGCGGGGACGGAAAGGAATACGGCCCGGTTTCCGCGGAGCAGGTGCGGACCTGGTTGGCGAGCGGGCGGGCGAATCTTCAGACCAAGGCCAAATATGCCGGCACCGAGGAATGGCACACGCTGGGCGATTACACGGAGTTTGTCGGGTCCGCCGACGTCCCACCCGCCGCGACTTATGTCGCGCCGGCCGAGGTGAAGGATGCCAAGGCGTTTGCCGATGATTTGATCGCGCGCGCCACGCCCCTCGATGTGTTCGGCTGCCTGGAACGCGCGATCAAACTGTGGACCAGTAATTTTTTCCCTTTGGTGGGCGTTACACTGCTCGTTCTGCTCGTGATCATGGTGACCAGCATCATCCCCTTCATCGGCATCTTAAGCCGGTTGCTCCTTACCGGCGTATTTTACGGCGGGCTGTATTACTATTACCTCGGGAAATACCGCCACGAACCCCGCACGGTAGGTGATGCGTTTGGCGGGTTCTCCATGGCCCTGGTGCCGCTCATGCTCGCGAACCTGATCACGGCGGCGATCACGGTGGGCGTGATGCTGCTCTGCTGCGCGCCGATGTTTGCGTTTATCATGCAAATTGCCGTCCAAGGCGCCCGGCATATGCAGGGGTTTCCGACGTTCAGCCCGCTCGTCATCATCGGTTTCCTGGTCGGACTCCTGGTCATGGTCTACCTGAGTGTTTCCTGGATCTTCACCTTCATGCTCGTGATCGACCAACGTCTGGGGCCTTGGACCGCAATGGAAGTCAGCCGCCGCGTGGTGACCAAGCAATGGTTCCGGGTGTTCTTCGTGATGTTCCTCGCGGGCATCATTACCCTGCTGGGCTTCCTCGGCCTGTTCATCGGCATCTTTTTTACCCTGCCCATCACGTTTGCGGCGGCGGTCTGTGCCTACGAGAGCCTCTGCCGCCCACCGCCGCGCGCCTGAGCGGGTAGAGAGCCAGGCCCTGAGGTGGGCCGTGCGCTCCGCGCGCGGCATCCGAGACCCCGCAGCCGCGCGCGGAACGCCCGGCCCACCTTACTTTACCTTCGCCAGCCGCGCCTCCAGCGCGGCTTCGCTTTTGATGGGCGAGGAACAGGCGCCGTTCGCGCAGAGGAACGCCACCGCATAATCCAGCTCCGGGTAAATGGCCTCGCCGCGCGGCGCCGGGCCCTCGCGCCGGTCCCACCACTCGATGAGCTTGCTCGCATCCGGCAACCGCAACGCCGCCGCAAACATCGCCTGCGCCGTGGGATCATCCTTGTGGCCCACGATCGCGACATGCACCGGATCCGTGCGCGCCTCGTCCTCGGCCAGCAGTAGACCGGAGACATAAAATCCGCGCCCTGCCGCCGTCGCGGGGGCCAGGATCCAGCGCAGCGCGGTGCCGGCCAGCATGCGAAATTCCTCCCGGCCCGTCGTCCGCGCCAACGCCACGGACCAGCGAATGAGGGCAACGTTCTCCTCGAACTGCGGCCGCGGCGCCGGAAAGGCTTTCACCGTCGTATCACTGCTCGCGAATCCTGCCTCCGTGCCGCGGGTAAAATGCTTCGCGATGTAATGTCCGGCGGCCGTGGCGTGTTCCAGCCACTCGCGGCCCTGCGTAAGTTGGTGCAGGGCGAGAAACGCGCGGCCCATCGCGAGCGTGTCGCCGAGATACGGTCCGGCCTTGTCCGTTTCGTCATGGCGGAAACCACCGTCCGGCAGCGCGCGATGCGCCATCACCCAGCGGGCTGCGCGCATGGCTTCATGGCGATAGGTGTCATCACCCGTGACGGCCGCGAGCTGGCAGAGCGCCACGATCACCCAGCCATTTTCCCGGGCATAAATGTGCCGGTCGATCCGCGGAATCCCGCGCGCCCGCCGCCCCGCGTCATCCAGCGCGTAATAATCTGCGCTGTGCTCTCCGGGCACGAGATCAGCGTCCTGGCTCGTGTACACCACCCCGTCCGGGCTCGTGAGGAATTTCCGCAGGTAGCCGTGGATCGCCACGGCGCTGGCGAGGTCGGCCGGATCATGCCATCGCGCATAGGCCTGCGCATAAATTCGCAGGTTCTCCGCCTGCATCTGCATGATCTTCTCGAAGTGCGGCTCGTTCCAGTCGCCGCCGGCGGAATATTGATAAACCCCACCCCAGACCGGGTCGATGAGCTTGCGCTGAAGCCGCAGCGTGTCGCGCGCCTGCTGTGCCGCCGGCGGATCCGCGGGCGAAAGGTGCAGGGCCAGCTCCACGCTGTCCCAATCGAGATATTTATGGCTGAAGCCCCAACCGCCCGCCTTGGTATCGTAACCTTCCGTCCATTTTTGCACCAGCTCCGCCCGTCGCGCGTCGCCCAGCTCGGTGGCGGTGGCCGCCGTCACAATTTTTTCCGGCCGCACCGACGGCCCCGGCGTGGGATCAGTAATGACGGCCTGCAGCAGTGCGATCATGCCCTTGGGCGGAATATAGCCCTGGCGCTTCACCAGTTCATTGCCATCCGGCGCGAAGATGACCGTGGCTGGCCAGCCGTAGTCTTCGTAACGATTCGAGATATCCGGCCGCGAATCCTGGTCCACGCGGACCGCGAGATAGCGCGATTGCATGAGCTTCACCACCGTCGGGTCGGGATAAGTGACCTCCGCCATCACATGGCACCAGTGGCACCACACCGCCTCGAGATCGAGGAGGACGAATTTGTTCTCCCGCTTGGCCTGGGCGAAGATTTCCGGTGACCACTCATGCCAGACAACCTCCTCGGGTGCCTTCTCCGCGGAGTGGAGCGGCGCCGCGACTCCCAGCAACACCAACACGGCGGACAGCAGCAAACGGGACGTGGGGTTCATAGGAATGGCTACGCGGCGGCGCCCCGGTTGGACGCCGGTATTTCAGAGGCCAAACCGTTTCAAACCTTTCCCGCGGATTTTCCGGATAGGCGCGGATGAATACCCGATATCCGCGTCAGTCCGCGTGATCCCCGGAAACGTATACCCGGATTCAGGCGCCTATACTCCTCCGCGTGGCTTACTTGTCCGTTGGCGCCTGCTTGCCGAGCAGGGCATCGAGCGAGAGTTTGCCCGGGCCGAAGATAAAGATGATCACCGCCGCGAAGAGAAAGAGGAACGGATCGGCTCCGAGGAACTTGTCGGGGTCGGAGAAGAACGCATGCAGCGCCGGCTGCTCCGACGTGAGGTACGCGACCATCATCACACCGATCAGCGGCAGCGGCACCACGCGGCCACCGAGGCCAACCAGGAACAGCAGGCCGAAAACCAATTCGGTCGTTCCCGCCATGATGGCGTTCAGCTTCGGCGCAGGAATATGCAGGCTCTCAAAAAAGCCCGATGTCCGGTCCAGGTTCAACAACTTGCCCTTGCCCGTCAGGAAAAACTGCCAGCCCCAGTAGAGCCGGATAACGAGCAGGAAAATCGGGCGCAATATCCCGGCGATCGTTGCGAGGACGTGGGTCAGTTTTTGATACATGGGGAAGGGGCAGGATCAGGTTGACGGGACCAAAATGAGAGCGCGGACGCCGGGACCTTATTCCCGGCGGCAGAGCCAGCCCAGCGTGGTCCAGAGCGCAAACCAGTCCTGCACCTGCTCCGCGGTCACGCCGCGCCCGGCCGCAGCAACAGCGCGGTTAAGCGTCTGGCCGTCCCGCAACGCCGTCAGGATTTTGAAGGCCGGGAGCTCCAGTCGCTTGTAATATAGCCGGTTGTCCACGCGATGCACGGCCACCCAGACGCGTTCGCGGCGCGGCAGCGGCACCCGGCGGAGCCGGGCCTCGGAGTGTTCCGCCGCCGTGGCGTTGCTCGCTTCGGCGCGGAGCGCGTCGCGGCGTTTGACGGCCAGGACGTAATTGTCCACCGGATGCTCCAGCGCGAGCAGCCTGACATAAGGCTGCAGGCCCAGCTTTAGCCGGGCGGGACTTGTCCGGGCAAAATCCGCGGGCGCGATGACGGGGTGCGAGGCCTCGTCAAAGGCCATGGTTTGCGCCCATTCAAAGCGGGCGATCTCACGGGCCAGCGCGGTGCGCGGGGCGGTCCAGCGCGGCTGGGTCCGGATGAACTCTTCCAGCCGCGAGCAGAGATTGCGCAGCGTGAAGGAACGCGACGGGTTCTTGGTGAGATAAGCCGTGGCGAGCGTGGAAAATTGCTTCTCGCCCAGCGCGGCCCGCAGGCCGGGCGCGTCCTCGTAGAAACTGTCGATGATCCGAAACCAATACATCCGGTTGTAAATCTGCAGCCGCTCAAAAGCCGTCAGCCGGTCGTTGGGCTTCACGAACCCCTCCACGACTTCCGCCGTCGACCGGCCGTCGCTCCACACCTTTTGCATCAGATGGCCGGGCGCGAGCGGACGTGTTACCGCGTCCTTCATCAGGCGCTGGAACTCCCGGAGCGCCCGGGTCGAATCAAGCCGCGCGGGTGCGACGGGCGGGCGTTTTCTTTTGGGCAGTTTGCGCATCGGCAATGAATTCATTGGCCTTGAGAGCCTCGTCATGCACCTCGTTGAACGACGGGATGCGGTCGTCCCATTCGAGCAGCGTGGCGGTCACGCCGCAGAGCCGCGTGGCGTGGGCGTAGAGCTTCCACACCGGGTCAAGCACCGGATGGTCGTGCGTATCGAGGATGTATTTCTCGAACTGGGTGTGCCCGGCGATGTGCATCTGGCCCACGCGGTGGTGGGGCACGCCGTTGAGGTAGTCGTAGGGGTTGAAACTGTGGTTCTGCGACGAGACGTAGATGTTGTTCACATCGAGGAGAATTCCGCAGTCGGCACGCTCGACGACCTCGGTGAGAAATTCCCATTCGGTCATGTCGGAGACATGAAATTCGGCATAGCTGCTGACATTCTCGACGCAGATCGGCACCTCGAGGAAATCGCGCACCTGGCGGATTTTTTCGGCGGTGCGCTTGGCTGCGGCCACCGTGTACGGCATCGGCAGCAGGTCATGTGTGTACGTGCCGTCCACGCTGCCCCAGCAAAGATGATCCGAGAGCCAGGGCGTCTGGGTGCGTTTCACCAGCGCCTTGAGCCGCTTGAGATGCTCGCGGTCGGGTTTGTCCGCCGAGCCAAAATACATGGAGACGCCGTGCTGGACGACCCGGTACTGCTCGAGAATCTGATCAAGAATCTGCAGCGGGCGGCCGCCCCCGCACATGAAGTTCTCCGAGATGATCTCAAACCAGTCCACGACCGGCTTTTGCTCGAGAATGTGGGTGTAGTGCGGCACCCGCAGGCCAATGCCGATCCCGTAATCGGTGCGGCCGTTAAAGGCGTTGGCGGGCATGGGATAAAATTAAAGGGGAATAGATTGCGCCGCGAGCGAAGAAAAAAAACGCGGCCGACGACATTCGCCGGCCGCGTCGAGGAAAGCTTACGCGAGCTGGTCAGCCAGCATTACATGGAGCCGCAGCCGCCCTTGCCCTTGCAGTCATTCTTGCCCTTGCAGTCATGATCCGCGGACTTGCAGCCGCCCTTGCCCTTGCAGTCATTCATGCCCTTGCAGGATTCGGCGCTCTTGCAGCCGCCCTTGCCTTTGCAGTCATTCTTGCCCTTGCAGTCATGGTCCGCGGTCTTGCAGCCACCCTGGCCTTTACACGCGTTCATGCCCTTGCAGGAGCTCTTGTCTTTGGCGTGGTCGGAGGTCGACGTGCCGGCGTCGGTGGCCGCGTGAGCACGCACCGCGAGGGAACCGGAATACAGACCGGCCATGGCGGCGGCCGTGATGATCAGACGGGTTGATTTATTCATATCGTAACTGAGTTTTGGGTTGTTTGACCTGACTAAGTGACGGCCAGTAGGCCGGCTCAGCATGGTCATTATGGGAGTAGCTACGTTCCGAGTTATTCCCGGGATTCAATTTTCGCGCAACGGGATTGTGGCCCAAGGATCCCCCGCGCCACCTAAATGTAACTTAATGGCAACCCTCCGACCGTCCACCGCTCACACCACGCGATCCGTCAGCGCCCCACCGTGCTCGAACGCCGCGAGGTTCGCCAGAAAGTGCTTCACGATCGCCTCATCCTGGTCGAATCGCCCACCCGCCGTGTGTGGCGTGATGTAACACCGCGGCGCCGTCCACAGCGCGTGCCCCGGCGGCAGCGGCTCGGGATCAAATACATCCAGGTACGCCGCGCCGAGCCGTCCCGAGTTCAGCACTTCGAGCAGCGCCGCCTGGTCCACCGTCGTCCCGCGGCCCACGTTGTAGAATTTCGCGCCCGGCTTGAAACACGCGAGCCGGCGGGCGTTCACGTAGTTCAACGTGCCCGCATTGTCCGGCAGGATGTTCACCACGTGGTCGGCCTGCGGCAGGATCGCGCTGATCTTCTCCTCCGGGATGATGTGTACCCCCGCCTCGCTGCGGACCGAGCGGCGCACCGCATAAATCTTCATGCCGAACGGCGCCAGCAGCTCCGTCAGCCGCCGGCCAATGGCACCGTAACCGAGCAGCACCACCGTCTGGCCCGTGAGCAGGCACGAGTGATAACGCCGCTCCTCATAGTGCCAGGAATGATCTGTCAGTTGGTCGCGATGCGAGGGCATGAGGTTGCGGCCCAGCGCCAGCATCATCGCCAACACGTGCTGCGCGCAGGGGTCGGCAAAGACCCCCGACGCATTCGTGAAAGCCGCGCCCCGCGCCCGGAAGGCTTCGCGAAACTCCGGGGTGTCGTAACGCGTGTAACCTGCCGACGTCACCTCGACCCAGCGCAGTTTCGGGAAACGCAGGCATTCCGCCGCGTCGGGCTGCCCGAACGCGATGTCCGCCTTGGCCAGTTCCGGGTCCGCCGCGCCCGCCGTCAGCACATTGGCCGAGGCCTGGCTCGAGAAAATCAGCCGGTGGCCGCGCGTGCCCTCGGTCAGTTGCCGCACTTCGGCCTCGTTGAACTTTGCATTGCACCAGATCGTCAGGCTCATGGGGAAACCGGGTTCGCGGGACTGCGCAGCACCGCCAGGCGCGCGTTGAGATCCGTCAGTAATTCCGTGTGCTCCCGCGCCTCGGCGTCGTCCGTGTGCACCAATCCGCGCGCAAACGGCGGCTGCTCACCCATGCCATCCCGCCAGTGGCTCCACGCGTACCCCACCACCGCCGGGTGCCGCGACGCCCGCTCCAGCACCGTGCGCCCGCGCCGCAACATCCGCTCGACCGCCGTCAGGCCCCGGGCCCGCCGCGCGCCCGGGGCGCCGAAAAACCGCGGATTCACCCAGCTGAAATCACCCGCGAGCACCGGCCCCGCCGGGACCAGCGCTATGTCATCGAGGTCAATCCAGGGCACGTCCACTGCCGGGAACGCGCACTGCGCGAGCACCGCCGCACCCGCCCGCTCGCCAAACCGGCAGCCCAACACCAGGTGATGCGGGTCGTGCGCCCGGATCGCGGCCGACGTCAGCGCAAAATACCGCCGGGCAAATTCCTGCGACCAGCGCGCATCGTCGCGCTGGTACCCGCGGGTCGCGATCCCCTGCTCCACCCGCGTCAGCTCGCGCACGACTTCCTTGTTCTTGATCACGGGGAGTCCCCACGACTTCGCCAGCGCTTCCAGCTTGCCGCCGTGCAGCGCCAACGCGAATTCCCACGCCGCATGATACGCCGCCAACCCCGGCTCCAGGCTCAGGCAGATTTGCAGCAGCGTCGGTCCGGCGTGGAGGCCCGGCTGCGCCCAGCCCAGATTGTCGTCGGTCACCCAGCCCACGAGCTCCCGCCGTTCACACCACGGCAAACAAATCTCGCCCGCCCGGATCGCCGCGGCCCTCGGCCACTCGGGATCGAAGACATCCGGCAACCGCGCCCCCGCCATATAAATCAACGCGCCGGCCGAACAAAAATCCACCGTCCCCACCCACGGCAGCCCTTCTTCGCGCAAGGTCGCATCCGATCCTGCACCCAACGCGTTGAACCCCCAAGCCCGCAGCCGCGCCGCCGGGTCGTGCGACGAGTCGGCCGCCCCGTGCACCTCGTTGACTCCCCGCAGAAAAAACGGCCGGCCTTCCACATCCAGCCGCCACCAACGGCCCGTCGGCGTCTGGCCTACCCGGAAATACCCTGCCGTGCCCCGCCCGCTACCGGGTCGGAGTTCCAGATCCTGCGGGGCCTCGCTGGTTTGCGCCATCGCCGCGAGGCTGGCACCCGGCCCCGCAAATGCAAAGCGCGATTGCCGCGCGGCAGCGGATGGGTTTGCGTCACCGGTCATGACCCCGGAGCGCTTCGCTGCCCTCACCACCCGCTTTGCCCAGTTGTGCATCGGCGTCGTCGGCGATTTCTCCCTCGACCGCTACTTCGACATCGATCCCGCCCGGGCCGAGACGTCCCTCGAAACCCGTCTGCCCGTCCACAATGTCTCCCGCGTGCGCTGCTCACCCGGCGCCGCCGGGAACATCGTCCAAAACCTCGGGGCCCTCGGCGCCCGCCAGCTGTGGCCCGTCGGTTTCTGCGGCGAGGATGGCGAGGGCTTCGAACTCCTTCGCGCCCTCCGCGCCATTCCGGGCGTGTCCTTGGATAATTTCCTGCGCACGCCGGACCGCCGCACGTTCACCTATACCAAACCTCTCCTCCATTCGCCGTCCCAAGCGCCGGTGGAGCTTTCCCGCCTCGACATCAAGAACTGGTCCCCCACGCCCGCCGACGTGGAGGGTGAACTTTGTTCCGCCCTCGAGGATCTCGGTCCGCAATTCGACGCGCTCATCGTCATGGACCAGGCCGGCGTCCCCGGCTGCGGCGTGATCACCCCCGCCATCTTGAAAACCGTGCGCGAACTCACGCTCGCCCACCCGCGCCTCGTGGTCGTCGCCGACAGCCGCCACGGACTCGGTTCATTTCCCCCGCTCGTCTTCAAGATGAACGCCGCCGAGTTCACCGTCCTCACTTCCCCGGCTAAGACCACACGTCACGCCATAGGTGACGTTGATCACACAGCCGCGGATCTCCCGCTCGCGGAAATCATGGCGGGGGCCGACCGGCTCGCCGCCGCGAGTAAGCGGGCCGTCTTCATCACGCTCGCAGAGCGGGGGATCATCGGCGCCGCACCGGGGGAACCCGCTGTCCATGTCCCCGCCCTACCCGTGCGGGGCGAAATCGACATTGTCGGCGCCGGCGACGCCGTGACCGCCGCCCTGACGCTCTCGCTCGCCGCCAGCGCCACGCTCGCCGAGGCCATGCAACTCGCCCAAGCCGCTGCCTCCCTTGTCATCCACCAACTCGGCACCACCGGCGCAGCGCGCTCGCCCGAGCTTCGAAAGCTGTTGTTCCCATGAGCACTGCTGCGCTGCCGGTCACCCTCACCCCGCCGGTCCACCGCGTGTGCCCGGGCAGCAAGCCCGCGTTGCTCGTCGCGGAATTCCGCGGCACCGGCGACATCGCCATCCTCATCCCCTTCCTGCGCGCGGCCCTGACGCGGTACGACGTCACGCTCCTCGCCGTCCCCAACGCCGCCGGTCTGCTCCAGCGCTTCGCCCCCGAGGTCGAATTGATTACGTGCGTCGCCCCGTGGGCGCTATTCTCCGGCAGCGCCAACCTGCCCCGCTGGCCGTGGCGCACGCTCGGACACATCTTGCGCGAACTCCGCTCCCGCCGCTTCGCCACCGCCGTCTCGATCTGGCCGCTCGCGTCGGATCATTTTTTCCTCCGCCTCGCGCGACCCGGCCGTCTGCTCGGCTACGGGCGGAAAGGCGCCGGCTGGCTGCTCGATGAAAACCTCGCGGATGGCACCCATGTCCACCGACCTGAGGCTTGGCGGCGACTGGCCACGAAACTCAACCTCCCAGCCATCACCGCCGCTGCGCCCCGGCTGAAGCCTCCCGCCTCATCCCGCCGCATCGTGCTGCATTCTGGCGCGTCGCAGCCGCTCCGCGTCTGGCCGCTCGAGCGTTACGCCCAACTCCTCCGCCGGCTGCGCGCGCAGGGCTGGGAGACCGTCGTGCTCTGCGATCGGGACCAGCTGGACGCCTGGCGCGCCCTCGGCGAGCCGCTCGCCCACAACGCCGGCAGCATGGACGAACTTGTCGACACGATCGCGGGCGGCGCCGTTTTTCTCGGCAACGACTCCGGCCCCGGCCATATCGCCGCGCTGTGCGGTGTGCCCACGTTCACCATTTTCGGCCCACAAATTCCCGAACTGTTTGCGCCGGCCCATCCCCAAGCCGCATGGATCGAAGGCCGGCCCTGCCCCTACAAGCCCTGCTACGACCGCTGCCACTACGCCGAACCGTTCTGCCTGACGGGCCTCGAGGTGGAGGCGGTGTGGCCGAAGCTCGAGGCTTGGGTGAAAACAATGACTCAATCAATTTCTACAGGAGTTAACGGAGGAAACTGAGAGGATTTCCGATCAAGCTCCGTTCTCTCCGTTCCTTCCTGTTAAAAAACCCTGCTTCGTCTCCTCCCCATGCTGAAAAACAAAACCTCCGTCATCACCGGCTCCACCAGCGGGATCGGCTTGGGTATCGCCCGCGCCATGGCGCAGGCCGGCGCCAATGTGATGCTCAACGGCTTTGGCGACGGCGCCGCCATCGAAAAACTCCGCAGCGAACTCGCTGCGGCCACCGGCGTCCGCGTGCTCCATCATCCGGCCGATGTCAGCAAGGCTGACGAGGTCGACGCCATGATCGCAGCAACGGAACAGGCCTGCGGCAGCGTAGACATCCTGGTCAACAACGCGGGTTTCCAATACGTCTCGCCCGTGGAGGATTTCCCCGTGGAGCGCTGGGCCGCGGTCCAGGCGGTCATCCTCAACTCGAGTTTTTACGCGATCCGCGCCGCGTTGCCCGGCATGAAGCGCCGGAACTGGGGCCGCATCATCAACCTCGCCTCGGCCCACGGTCTCGTCGCCTCGCCGTTCAAATCCGCCTACGTCGCCGCCAAGCACGGCCAGGTCGGCCTGACCAAGTCCGTCGCGCTCGAAGTCGCCGAGACCGGCATTACGTGCAACGCGGTCTGCCCCGGCTATGTCCTGACGCCCCTCGTGGAGGGCCAGATCGAGAGCCAGACCAAGGCCCACCACCTGCCGCGTGAACGCGTGATCAAGGAAGTCATCCTCGCCGCCCAGCCCTCAAAACGCTTCGTGGAAATCGACGACATCGCCGCGCTTGTGGTTTTCCTTTGCAGCGACTCCGCCCAATCCATCACCGGCACCGCCATCCCCATCGACGGCGGCTGGACCGCGCGGTGAGGAGTATGTTTACCATGAAGGGCACGAGCGCCACGAGGGCCAAACCATTCGGAATTTTTAACCACGGATCACACGAATACTCACGGATCAATCCTGAGTCCGGATTTTCGTGGGTTTGATTCGGATCCGTGTCCCTCCGTGTGATCCGTGGTTAAAAGTCGGGGGGTATGCTTTTTTCAGTTTCTCGGGGTTTTCGTGTTGAATCTCGGTCAGATCCGTTACTCACCACAGCCCGAGGTTGACCCGCGTCACCTCGATCGCCTGGTCGGTGTCGTTGCGCAGCTCGAGCATATTCGCCCCCGCCTGCAGTCGCGCGGAATCGAAGCGGTAGAAATGTGACCAGTCGCGCGTCGGGCGGTGGCTCCCGATGTTGGAGAAATTATTCGAGGGCGGGATAAACTCCGCGAACAGCTCCGTGGGGTGGATCGTGGGGACGAGTTCCACCGCGTGGCCGTTCAGCGAGACCGCCAGCGGCGCGTCCGCCACGATCAGCAGCCGCGCACGCCACGCCGGCAGCGCCGGGCCCGGCACCGGCAAGGGCAGCGTCACCGCGCTGTGCGCCGGCACCGACACCGGCAACACCGCCGGCTGGTCCATCTCCTTGCGGTATTTATTCACCGGCAGGGAAAAGAGCAGTGGCTGGCGTGCCGCCGTCGCCGGCGACTCGAGCCCCGCCAGCCAGTCATAGGGCACCGTCCCGAACTGGTAGCGCACCACGAAGTTGAACAGGCTGATCCCGTCCGCGCCGGAGTCATACAGGCCGGTCGCATACGCACGGAGCGACTCAGGGCAGTGGAACTGCCAGCCATGCTCGATTTCCACCGAGGCATAAATTGGCATCGCCGGCCCGAACTTCGCGCGAAATTCGCTGATCGGCATCGTGTAGTCCGAATCGAGGAACTCGGACACCACCACAAAATCGACCAGCCCACGCTTCACCCAATCTTCGACGTCGAGGCCGAGCACCCGGCAGCCGCGCAGCGAGCTCGGCACGCGCACCGCGAGCTTCAGCCCATGCGCGCTCGTCAGTGCGCGCGTTTGCTCGACGATCCGCGTGAGCACCGCCCGCTTCGCCCACACTTCGTCGCCGACCCCAGAAAGATGCCGCGGAAAACGCATCCAGTCCATCTGCAGCCCGTCCATCACCGGCGCATATTTCTCCACCACTTCCTTGAGCATCGCCGTCACGTAGGCCGACGCTTCCCGTCTCGAAAAATCCAGGCTCCAGTTCATCCACTCCGGATCGCCGCGTGCGGCCGCCTCGGGCCGCGCGATCACGTCGGGATGCTGCTCGCGCACCACCGGCAGGTTCCAGTGGTTCGCGTCCGTGGGATTGTGCACGTCGTTCATCCGGAACTCGACAAACGTCTCCCGGCCCGACGCCTTCAGTTTTTCTAAGAAATATCCGAACGGATCGTTTCCCTTGGCATGCTCGGCGATCAATTGCTTCAGGTTCGGGTCGACCAGCCCGACTTTCGTCGGAAAATACATCCGCCCCGCGCCGCTGCAGAGCAGGTAGGTCGTCACGTTGGCCGGGATCTCGCGCACTTCCTCGTCCACATCGGCGCGATAGTCGGTCGTGAGCGTCGAAAACAACAGGTGCCCGTCATGATCAATGAGCAGCCGTTTCTGCCGGGCCGGCGTCTCCGCCGCCGCCAGCGGCAGCGCCAAAACCATCAGCAGCGTCCAGGCTGCTCCACGCCAAGAAACAGGGGGAAGGGATTCCATCGCGGCGAGACCATGGTGCGCCCTCCGGGAGTTGTCTAGCCCCGCCCATGGCCACACTTGCCAAGCCAGTGGCGGCAGGCCAGTAAGGGGGTCGCCGGTCCGCTTCTTATGGAATCCTTCCTCGTCTTGCTGGGTCTTTTCTTGTTCGCGGTCCTCATCGTCCTCCCGATCTGGACAATCGTCAAAATCCACTCGCAGCGCCGCAACCAAGAGCTCTTGCAGCAGCAGCTCCGCGGATTGCAGCAGGAGGTCCAGACCCTGCGCGCGGATTTAAAGCATCAGCCGACGGCCCCCGCCCAACCGGAGTCCGTGGCACCCCCGCCCGTGGTCCCGGTTTACACTCCGCCCGCGCCGGCATCCGTTTCGGTGATGCCTGCGGTTATCACCCCGCCGCCGGCCGCGGTCGCGGCCCCGCCATCTCCCCCACCCACTGACCAAACCCCGGGGACCGTGGACCTGCCGCCGTTGCTACCGCCGGTCGTCGCCCCGGCCGCCGCCCGGTCCGCTTATGCCCCCCCCGCCCGGACCAAGCCCGTCATCAACTGGGAGCAGTTCATGGGCGCCAAGCTCTTCGCCTGGCTCGGAGGCCTCGCGCTGTTCCTCGGCGTCGCGTTCTTCGTCAAATATTCCTTCGAGCACGACCTCATCCCGCCCGAGGTGCGCGTGGCCATCGGCTTTGTCGTCGGACTCGGCCTGATCATCGGCGGGCTGAAGATTCCCCGCGACCGCTATGCCATCACGTCCATGACGCTCATCGCGGCCGGCATCGTGTCACTCTACGCGGTCACCTTCGCCTGCAACTCGGTCTATCACTTCGCGTTCTTCGGCCCGATTCCGACGTTCCTGCTGATGATCCTGATCACGGCGACGGCGTTTATCCTCGCCGTGCGGCTCGACGCCCCCGTCGTCGCCATCCTCGGCATCCTCGGCGGCTTCCTCACGCCCATCCTGATCAACACGGGCCACGACAATCCCCCCGGCCTCTTCGGTTATCTGGCCCTGCTTGATGTCGGCCTCTTCGCCGTGGCGCTGCACCGCCGCTGGTTCTATCTCGTGCCACTCGGCGCCGCGGGGACCGTGCTGATGATGATCGGCTGGGCCGGTCGTTTCCACGTGCCCGAAAAAACGACGACGGCGATGATCGTCTGCCTCGGCTTCAGCGCCCTGTTCATCGGGGCCAATGACGTTGCCCGCCGGCTGGGCCGCCACCACCGCTTGCTCTCGTGGTCGGCCGTCGCGCTGACGCTCGTGGCGTTTGCCTTTGCCGCCGGTTGTCTCGACTACCCGACGGTGGCGGCGCGGGCCGGGCACTTTCTCGGCTTTGTGCTGCTGGTAGACGTTGCGATGCTGATCCTCGCCTGGCGCGACGAAAACCTGCCGCGCATCCATTTCGTCAGTGGCTTGATCGCCTTTGCGCTGCTCGCGTTATGGACTGGCAGTTATCTGACCGACTCGATGCTGCCTTGGGCGCTGACGGCATTTCTGCTGTTTGCCGGACTGCACACCGTCTTCCCGCTGTTGTTGGAACGCCACCGGCCTTCATCCGCGCCGGCTTGGTGGGGCCAGCTGTTCCCTCCGCTCACGCTGCTGTTGATGCTGCTGCCGATCTTCAAGCTCGAAACGGTTTCCCTCCTTATCTGGCCCGCCATTCTGCTGGTGGACGTGCTGGCGATCACCCTCGCGGTGCTGAGCGCCTCGCTGCTGGCCACGGCCGCCGTGCTCGTGCTCACTTTGCTCGCGACCGGCGCGTGCATCTTCCGGGTGCCCACGAACATCGCCTTTGATTCCTCGCTGCTGCTGGTGATCGGAGGTTTCGCGGTATTCTTCTTCGCCGCCAGCTTGTGGCTCGTGCGCAAGCTCGGCGCGAAACTCCCCGCGGCCGACCGGCAGTTCGCCGCGGTCTTCGGCGACGCCCGCGCGCAGCTGCCCGCCTTCGCTTCACTGCTGCCGTTTCTGCTGCTCATCATGGTCTGCCTGCGATTGGACGTGCCCGACCCGTCTGCGGTGTTCGGTCTCGGTCTGCTGCTGGTCGTGCTCACGCTCGGTCTGGCCCGGCTGTTGGTCATCGCATGGCTCCCGGTGTGTGCGCTGGTGGGGATGGCCGCGCTCGAATATTCCTGGCATTCCTCGCATCGCGTCACGGCGGGCAGCGCGCTCCCTTGGTATCTCGCATTTTATGCGATCTTCGCGGTCTACCCCTTCCTGTTCCGGAACGTGTTCGGCCGGCTGACCGGGCCGTGGGCGGTGGCGGCGCTGAGCGGACTCGCCCATTTCTGGATGATCTACTCGGCCGTCAAACCCGGCTGGCCCGCCGATTTCCTCGGCGCCGTCCCTGCGCTCTTCACCCTCGCCCCGCTCGCCAGCCTCATGCTCACCCTGCGCACCGAGCCGGCTGGCAATCCCGCGCGGCTTAACCAGCTCGCGTGGTTCGGCGGCGTCACTCTGTTCTTTATCACCCTCGTCTTCCCGATCCAGTTCGAACGCCAGTGGCTCACGGTCGCATGGGCGCTTGAGGGCGCCGCGTTGCTTTGGCTGTTCCACCGCGTGCCGCATCCGGGTCTGCGCGCCACGGGGGCCGTTTTGCTGGTCGTCGCTTTTGTGCGCCTCGCGCTCAATCCCGCCGTCTTCTCCTACCACGCCCAAAGTGGCACGCCGATTTTCAACTGGTATCTCTACGCCTACGGCCTCGCCACCGCCGCGATGTTTGTGGGCGCCTGGTTGACCGCCCCGCCGCGGGAACGCGTCCTGGGAATTAACGGCCCTCCCCTCTTCAACGCCCTCGGTGTCATCCTCGCCTTCTTCCTGCTCAATATTGAGATCGCCGACTATTTCACGCCCGCCGGCTATGGGCGGCTCACCTTCGAGTTCTCCGGCAGTTTCGCCCGCGACATGACCTACACCATCGGGTGGGCGCTCTTTGCCCTCGGCCTGCTCATCGCCGGCATCTGGAAGAAAACCCGCGTCGCCCGCTACGCGGCCATCGCCCTGCTCAGCGTCGCCCTGCTCAAACTCTTCTTCCACGACCTCGCCCGGCTCGCGCAGCTCTACCGCATCGGCGCCCTCTTCGCCGTGGCCGTCATCGCCATCCTCGCCTCCTTTGCCTACCAACGCTTCCTGCCGAGCAATGAAAAGTCGCCCCCTCCCCCGCCGTAACCGCCTCACGCTGCTGCTCGCCTTCATCGCCGGCACCCCGCTCCTCGCCGCGCTTTCACCCACCGAGTGGCAGCACCGCCAGAGCCTGCCCGTGACCGCGCCCGGACTTGTGCGCGTGGAGCTGCCCCCGGCCACCTTCGATGCTGCCGCCGCCCAGCAGGAGGATCTGCGGGTCGTTGATGCCAACGGCCGCGAAATTGCGTCGCTGCTCGACGATCCGCCGGTGCCGCAGGCCTCGACCCTTCGCCCCGCTTCGTTCCAAGTGACTCTCGAGGGGCACACGACGGTCCTCACCCTCGGGACCGGCACCCAGGACGCCCTCGCCTCCGTCAGCCTCGAGACGCCACATCCGTTTTTCCTCCGTGCCGCGCGCGTGGAAATTTCCGACGACGCCGACCACTGGACCACGCTCGACGAGGGCCTCCCGATTTTCCGCCAATGGGGGGCCGAAAAACTTGAGCTTCCCCTCGGCCAACATTCCGCGGCGTTCGTCCGGGTGGTGATTTCCGATAATCGCGCCGTCGCGTTGCCCTTCACCGGCGCGCGCCTCCGCCTCGCCGCGGGCCCGGCTCCTGCCCTCATTCCCGTCGGCGCAAAGATCACCCGCCGCGACGAATTCGCCGGCGAAACGGTGCTGACCCTTTCCCTCGACGGCCGCCATTTGCCCCTCGCCGCGCTGGAGTTGGAGACCGAGGAGCCGCTGTTTACCCGCCGCGTCACCGTTACCGTGCGCGAGGTGCGCGACGCGGTCCCGGGCGAACGCACCGTCGGCGCCGGCTCCGTCTATCGCGTGGCCCTCGACGGCGCACCCGCCCGGGCCCAGCTCGAGCTGCCCCTGAATTTTGCCCCGCAGACCCGCGAGCTGCTCGTGCATATCCACAACGGCGATTCACCCCCGCTCGCCCTCACTGGTGTCCGGTTGAAACGCTGGCCCGTCCGCCTCCTCTTCCTCGCCCCCGCCGCCGGCAACTACACCCTGCTGTCGGGCAACCCGCAGGCTCGCGCACCCCAGTATGATCTTGCCGGATTCGCCGGCGAGATGCGCGGTGCTTCCGCCACGGCCGTCGTGCCGGGTGGCCTTGAAACGACCTCAAATTACCAACCGCGCGAATCGCTCTCCGCCGCTCCTCTCCCGGACATCCCGCTCACCGGCGCGCGGCTCGACACCACTGATTGGACCGCTCGCCGCGCCCTCTCCATCGACCGCCCCGGCGTGCAGGAGCTCGAGCTCGACCTCGAGGCGCTCGCGCGCTCCCGGCCCGACTACGCCGACCTCCGCGTCGTCCGCGAGGGCAACCAGATCCCCTACGTGCTCGAGCAACCCGCCCTCGCCCGCTCGCTCAGCTTGCAGCCGGCCGCCAGCCCCGATCCGAAACGTCCGTCCGTCAGCCTCTGGCAGCTCCATCTCCCGCAATCCGGCCCGCCGCTGCGCCGGCTCGTGCTGGCCTCCTCCACCCCGCTCTTTCAGCGCGAATTCCGCATCTACGAAAAACTCACCACGCCCGAGGGCCACGCGTACGAGTCCACGCTCGCCTCCGGCCACTGGAGCCGGACCCCCGAGCCCGGCGTCCCCGAGACGCGGATCTTTGACCTGTCGGTCCGCGTGCAGACCGACACGCTCTGGATCGAAACCGACAACGGCGACAATCCTGCCATAACGCTCGGCACCGTGCAGGCCGTTTACCCGGTCGTGCGGCTGATCTTCAAGGTCGCTGACACCACCGGCTTCGAGCTGATCTACGGCAATAAGTCCGCCAACGCCCCGCGTTACGATCTCAGCCTGGTCGCGGTGAGACTCCTCACCTCCAGCCGCAACGTCGCGAAACTCGCCCCCGGCGATCCCAACTCTCCCTCGGCTCACGTTTTTTCGGGCCTCAAGGGCGGCACGATTTTCTGGGCTGCCCTCGCCTTGGTTGTCGTCGTCCTGCTCGTGGTCGTAGCCAAGCTCCTCCCCAAGCCACCCGCGGCCTGAAGACGGAGAGTTGGCCACCAAGAGGCACAAAACGCACAAAGAAATGCCGGCCGAATCCCCGGGATCTTTTTTGCGCTTTTTGTGCCTCTTCGTGCCCAACCTGCCGGGTCAGTCTTAACCGGCGGCCTTACTCCGCCCAAGGATCAAACAGCACCTTGATCGCGGTTTTGTTTTTCAACCGCTCCACTCCTTCCACGTAGCGCGTGAAGGGCAGCGTGCAGGAAACCAAGGGCGTGAGATCCAATTTTCCCGCGCGGATGAAACGCAGCGCGGTTTCCGCCGCAGTCCGGTTGTGGTCGCCGTACCCCATCAGGACCACGCCCGGGCCCCACATATGCCGCGGTTCATACGGCACCGGCTCCCGCATCACGCCGAAAGTCGTCACGCAGCGGCGGGTGCGATCCAGCAGAAAGCTGATGGCGGGCGGCAGACCCGTGCAGTCAATCGCATCGTCGAGCGCCCGCGGACCCCTGCGGTCGGCCTTCCACGCCTGCGCATCCGGGGCGCAGGTGCGGTCGGCGCCCATCCGGCGAGCCAACGCCCGCCGCTCCGGCACCATGTCGATGCCCACCACTTCACTCGCCCCGTGCGCCCGGGCCATCTGCACCGCCAACAGGCCGGCCGGCCCGAGCCCGGCGACGCCCACGCGCCGGCCCGCGACGCCACCCAGCTCCGCGAGCCGTTGAAATGAGACCTCCACGCACATCGCCAGCTCCAGCGAGGCAATCTGCGCCGGCGCCAGGTTCGACGGGATCTTCAGCAGCGCCCGCTCGGGAAACGCGTTGTACTGCGCATAAAAACCCGACCGGACCTGGCCCGTGTCCTGCCACGCCACCACCCGCATGCCGGTCTTCAGGGTCTTCACGCCGCGACCCACCGCCACGACTTCGCCCATTGCCTCGTGGCCGGGCGCACCCGGCGTGTAAGGATAGGTGAGCGTCATGCCGGGGAACATCGGCTGGCCGCCGAGGATGTGCATGTCCCAGTGCGGACAGGTCGTGACGCCGAGCACGCGCACGAGCACTTCGCCCGCGGCAGGCTTGGGCATCGGCGCGTCGATCCAGGACGCCACCCCGGGCTTTTCAATCACGAGCGTTTTCATGGTCGGTTTCATGGGAAATGTTTCAGGCCCGCGCCGCCGGCCAGTCGAGGACGACGCCCAGCACCGGCTCGCGTTTCGATTCAATCAGCGTCCACGCCTCCGCGGCCCGCTCCACGGGAAAGCGATGTGAGATGCAACCGAGCGTCTCAAGCCGGCCGTCCGCAATCCAGCGCATCGTCTCATCCAGTCTCGGCTGCGTCCAACCCGAGACCAAATCGAAGGAAATTTCGGGCCCGCGAAACTGCTGGAGCGCCTGCAGCAGATTCACTTCCCCCGCTCGCGGATAAAATCCGGCAATGATCATGTGCCCGCCACGTTTCATCTGCGGCAGCCAGTCCGTCAGCGCGCGCTGGCTCCCCGCGGTCTCCACCAAAATTTGCACCGGGCCCAGGCCCAACGCCTGCATCGCCGCCACACCGCTGTCCGAGCCGGCCAGGATCGTCTGGCCGTATTTCTGAAAACGAACCAGCCGGTCCGGATGCCGGCCAATCAAGACGACCTTCGCGCCCCGGCTCGCCAGGGTCTGCCCGGCCCATTGCCCGACGAGACCCTCGCCCACTACGACGGCGGTCTCACCCGGCTGCACCGGCGAACGGGAACCGCAATTGTAGCCGACCTGCGCCAGCACGAGTCCGGAATACGCCGCCGGGTCCAGGCCTGGCGGCAAGGGCATCAACGCCCCCTGTTCGCACACCGAGGGCGAAACGTGGCCGGCATACCTGTTGTCAAACATCCCGCAGACCCGGCTCACCGAGGCAAAGACCCAGTCGCCCGGGACAAACCGCGTCACGGCGGCCCCGACCGACAAAACGCGGCCGACTTTCTGGTAGCCCGCCACCATGGGAAAAGGAGCGGGGTCACCCTGCTGCCAAGCCACGTCCCCGGAGACCCGCTCGCCCCTGAGGAACGACCCCTCAGTGCCGTTGCTGATCCACGAGTGATGCAACTCCACTACCACGTCATCCGGCCCCGGCTCCGGACATTCAATCTCGCGATACGCGACCTGGTTGCGGGCAGTGAAAACGACAGCGTGGCTTTTCATGGGGCGGGGTGACCGGCCCGGCAGTCACCCAGCCGCCTCTCACGATGTCAAACCCCGCGACCTGCCGCCTGAGGGGGAGCCATCAAGACGCACAAAGGCACAAGGAAACTGCCGCCCTAAACTCCCCGATCTTTTTGCGCTTTTTGTGCCTCTTTGTGGCCAACATCCCCAACGGTCATTTCTTCGCCAGCGCCGCGATCGCCTCAAACGCCGCCGGGTTATCAATACTCGTAATATCCCCCGCCGGCTGTCCGAGGAACACCCGCAACATCGCCCCGCGCACGATCTTGCCGCTCCGCGTCTTCGGCAGCGCCGGCACGACAAAAACACTTTTGGGCGCGAGCGGCTTGCCGAGTTGTGTGGCGACCTGCGCCACGAGGTCTTGCTCCGTCGCCGCTTGGCCGGGCTTGAGCACCACAAAGCACACCAGCGCCGTGCCTTTGAGGTCATCCGGCACGCCGATCACCGCCGCCTCGCTCACCGCCGGATGCGTCGTGAGCGCGCCCTCGACCTCACCCGGTCCGACCCGCTTGCCGGCGACTTTCATCGTGTCGTCCGTGCGCCCAAAAAGAAACCACTGGCCGTCCTCGTCCACTTTCGCCCAGTCGCCGTGATACCATACGCCGGGAAATTTCTGGAAATACGTCTCCAGATAGCGCGCGTCGTCGTGGAGAAAACTCTTCGTCATGGACGGCGCGGGTTGCCGGCAAACGAGATGCCCCATCGCGCCGCGCGGGGCCAACTGGCCCTCGTCGGTGAACGCCGCCACGTCCATGCCCAGACTCGGCCCACCCACCGAGCAAGGTTTGAGCGGCGTGAGGGGCGTCGGCGAAAGATGGCAGCCCACAATCTCCGTGCCGCCGGAGATGTTGATCACCGGGCAGCGTTTCTGCCCGACGTTTTCAAAATACCACAGGTAACTCGCCTCGTCCCAGACTTCGCCCGTCGAACCGAGCACGCGCATTTTCGAGAGATCATAGGCCGCGGGACCGCGGCCATCGGTGCCGCGCATGAGCAACCGGATGAGCGTGGGGGAGCAGCCCAGCGTCACCACGCCGAGCTTCGCGCAAATTTCCCAGATGCGGTCGCCGGTCGGATAATTCGGCGCGCCATCCAACAGCACGATCGGCGTGCGATAGAGCAGACAACCGATGATTTCCCACGGCCCCATCATCCAGCCGATGTCCGTCACCCAAAAGAACGGCTCGCCCGGCTGCACGTTGAACGCATAGCGCAGCTCTTTGCCGATCTGCGCGAGACACCCCGCTTGCGTGTGCACCGTGCCCTTCGGCCGTCCGGTCGTGCCGCTCGTGTACATGATGAGACACGGATCCTCTGCCGCCGTCCGCTCACAATGTAGGGCGGGGTCGCCGAACTCCGCCTGATCCGCGGAATCTGGCGGGGTTCGGCGACCCCGCCCTGCATTCAAAAAATCCTCCCAGTCCGCCGTATCCACCCACACCGTGCGCGTGAGCGAGGGCACCTTGGCCGCCGCCGCTCGCGCGAGGCTCGCGGTATCGACGGCCTTGCCGCGTCGAGAAAGAGTGCCGCAGGCAAACAGCAGCTTGGCTTCGCACGACGCCAGCCGCTCCCGCAGCGCCTCCTCCCCGTAACCGCAGAAAATCGGGACGAAGCGCGCGCCGAGTTTCATCGTCGCAAACAACACCACCACCGTCGGCACCTGCATCGGCGCGTACAGGCCCACGCTGTCACCCGCCTTCACACCCGCGGCGCGCAACGCGCCCGCACAGCGATTCACCAGCGTGGCCAGCTCCGCAAAGGTGACCCGCCGGGCTTCCTCAACCCGGCCGGAATCGGACTCATAAAACAGCGCCGTCTCCGCGCCGTGCCCATCGCGCACGTGGCGGTCCACGCAGTTGTGCGCGACGTTGACCTGGCCGCCGAGGAACCAGCGCGTCCACGGAAACCCCCGCGACTCATCCTTCACCGCTGTGTAGGGCCGCGTCCACTCGACGCCCATGTCCTGCATCGCCGCATTCCAAAACCAGGCCGTATCGCGCACCGATGCCGCGTGCAGCTCGTCCAGCGTCGCGTGCCCGTGCTTCGCCATGAACCGCGCAACATGCGAGTCGCGGGTCCAGGCGTGGTCTTCGGGGTGCCAGATGAAAGGGGAGGAAGGCATTTTTACCACGGATTAAACGGATGCTCACGGATCAGACCAAGGCATTTGGTTCGGGTTTATCCGGGTAATTGCTGTGTAATCCGGTGGTCAAGGTTCAGATCAATTCCACGCACATCGCCAAGCCTTCACCGCCCCCGATGCAAATGGCGGCGACGCCGCGCTTGAGTCCGCGCTCTTTCAGTGCCGCGAGCAGGGTGACAACGATCCGTGCGCCGCTCGCGCCGATGGGATGGCCCAGAGAAATTGCCCCGCCCCGCACATTGATTTTTTCATGAGGAATGCCGAGTTCCTGCATGAACGCCATGGGCACCACGGCGAACGCCTCGTTGACCTCCCAAAGATCGACCTCGCCCGCCTTCCAGCCCGCCCGGGCCAGCGCGGCCTTTGTGGCCTGCACCGGCGCGGTCGTGAACCAGAGCGGATCCTGCGCGTGTCCGCCAAAGGCCACGATGCGCGCGAGGGGTCGGAGATGCTTCGCCTTCGCCGTCTCCGCGGTCGCCAGCACCAGCGCCGCCGCGCCGTCATTGAGGGTCGAGGCGTTCGCGGCGGTGATCGTGCCCGTTTTCTCAAAGGCGGGCTTCAGCGTGGGCAGCTTGTCGTATTTCACCTTCGCCGGACCTTCGTCCTGCTCCACCTTCGTGACCCCGCCCTTGGCCTCAGTGATCTCGACGGGCGTGATCTCCGACGCGAACCGTCCGTCTTTCTGCGCGGCGTTCGCGCGCTGAAACGACGCGATGGCATAGGCGTCCTGCTGCTCGCGGGTAAAACCGTATTTGGCCGCGCACTTTTCCGCGCAGCTGCCCATGTGAATGTTGTTAGACGGGTCCCACAGCCCGTCGACGATGAGCGAGTCAATGACCTGCTGGTGGCCGAGCCGGTAGCCATCGCGCGCCTTCGGCAACAGATAGGGCGCGGCGCTCATGTTCTCCATGCCACCCGCCACCAGGATCGTGGCCGCATCCAGGGCGAGCGCGTGCGCCCCCTGCATGATCGCCTGCAGGCCGGAGCCGCAGACCTTGTGAATCGTCACCGCGCGCGCCGACTCCGGGAGTCCCGCCGCCAGTGCCGCCTGCCGCGCCGGCGCCTGGCCCAGTCCGGCCTGCAGCACATTGCCCATCAGCACGTCGGACACCTCCGCCGGCGCGACCCCCGCTTGCGCGAGCGCGCCCTTGATCGCCGCCGCGCCCAGTCGCGGGGCGGGCACGCCAGCGAGTGAGCCTTGAAATGCGCCCAGTGGCGTGCGCGTGGCGGAGAGGATGACGATCTCAGGGGTAGTCATGGGGAAATATTAACCGCGAAGAAACGAAAGGACGCGAAGTTCGGAATCTGGCCTGGGCGAGCTTTGCGTTCTTCGCGGGAAAATCAGGCTTAATCCGGGCGCTCGATGGAAAACATGTCGCGTGTCGTCGCGTAATCATCGCCACCGAGTCGGCCGATGAGGTCGAGCTTGTGGGCGTCGGGCTTGCCGTCGGCGCCCAGCACATCGTCGGAGATATGCGCCGTAAGGATGCGGCCGAAGACCACGTGCGCCGCCAGCGGCCCTTCGCCGATGTTCACGATCCGGTCCAGCCGGCACTCAAACGCCACCGGCGCCGCCGCGACGCGCGGGGGGCGCACCAGCTCGGACGGCGTGGACGCGATCCCGAATTTCTCGAACTCACTCTCCCCATACGGCAGCAGCGCCGAGGTGGCGTTCATCTGCTCCGCCAGCCGGTGCGGCACAAGGTTGATGACAAACTCCGGCACCGCCTCAATGTTGCGCACCGTGTCCTTCTTCCCGCCCTGGCGGTTGTTGACCGGACAGAACATCAGCGTGGGCGGATTGGCGCACACGCCTTGGAAAAAACTGAAGGGCGCGAGGTTGGTCTTCCCGTCAGCGGAAATCGTCGAGGCCCAGGCGATGGGCCGGGGCATGATCGTCGTGACCATCCAGGAATAGGCGTCACGCGCCGCGAGGGTGGAAAAATCGAGTCGCATGGGGAAGTGGGTCAGCAGGGTCAACTCAAGTTCACCGGAAGGAGAAAGGGGGAAGCCAGGAAGCCGGGAAAGACCAAAACTCCCTGGTTCCTGGCTTCATGGCTTCCTTCTTAAAGAATTCAGCCGGTCAGCCCAGCCAGCTCAGCGGGTAGTGGTGATCGTAATAATGGGACATGGGTCAGAAATGCAGGCCGGGCCGATGTGTTTTATCCCGGGTCATGGGTAACCGATGTTCGGGGTTGAGGGTAACACTTTCCACGTTATGCCCGGAGGGCCATGGCCCTCAGACCATGACCTGGCCACGAGTCGTCCTCCACTCCGTAGTTACCCCCTTGTCCAAGGATTGCTTCGCTCCCGGTTCCTTGTCTCTCTTGCCGCACTTCGCACCCCGCCCGGGGTCTGCTTTTCTTCCACTCTGCTTATGGCTCGCATCCTAGTTATCGACGACGACGACACGCTTCGTGGCATCATTGCCAAGAGCCTCACCCATGCGGGTCACACCATCACGCAGGCCAACAATGGCCGGAAGGGTGTCGCCCAGTTCCGCGCGGACCCCACCGATCTCGTCATCACCGACCTCGTGATGCCGGAGCAAGAGGGCATGGAGACCATCAAGATCATGCACCGGGATTTTCCCAACACGCCCGTGATCGCGATGTCGGGCGGCCTCGACGGCTCCCCGCTTTATCTCGACCTCACGCGCCGCCTCGGCGCGCGGATTACGCTGACCAAACCCTTCACGCTCCAGCAGCTCAAGTCGGCGATCGACGAGATTCTCGCGTCGCCGCCGCCCGCTGCCGTTCCGCCTCCGGCTACCGGGCTAGCGGGCAGCCAGCCTTCCGTGGCCTAAGGCCGGCGGGCGATCGGGACCTATATAGGTCCTATGCTTGAGCCCACCGGAGTTTGAGCCGTTTGGGGTATGGCTCCGCTCTCCCAGACGCTCGGCACCGCGCTGGGTGACTGGACCGCCGATACGGCTGGGCTGGGCTACACCGGTGGCGCCATCATCTTTGGCTCGCTGCTGGCCGTGGTGCTCTCGGCCCATTTCTGGACGGGAATTTCCCGAACCACCCTTTTCTGGGCAGCGTTCATCCTGACTCGGCCGCTGGGGGCCGTCGTCGGCGATTTTCTCGACAAGCCGGGGGCTAACGGCGGCCTCAACTGAAGCCGCGCCAACGCCTCGGCCGCACTCTTAGTTTTCATCATCACATGCATCCTGGTCTTTCCGCAGCGGCCGGCCAAGGGCTCAGGACACTGAGGGCGGTCCGCCGGTTTCGGTTTCGCTCTCCGAGCCACGGGCAACTGGCCAAAACACCTCCGCGACCACCCAGCAAAGGAGCGCCCAGCCCAGGCCGGCGGTCCACCCCGCCAGAACGTCCGTGGGATAGTGCACGCCCAGCATGACCCGGCTGATTCCGACCAAACCGCTGAGCAGCAATCCAGTTCCGAGGAAAAATGACCGGCGTAGCCAGCTGGTCGAGGATCGTGCCAGCAACACGCCCAGCGTAATATACACGACCGCGGATGTCAGCGAATGACCGCTGGGAAAACTGGTGTCGGAAACTTCCGTCAAATACGGCACCACGAGGGGCCGTGGACGCTGGAAGATGCCTTTCAACACGAGACTGAGCAACACCCCTCCTCCGACCGCCCCGATGACCAGGACCGCTTCCCGGCGCTGGCGGCTGGCCATGAGATAAACCGCCACCATCACGGTCAAAAGTCCCGTGGCGGAAATGCCGCCCAACGCGCTGAAATCCCGGGCCGCTTCACCCAACCAGGCCGGGCCAGCGAGCCGGCCGGGATCGTCCGCGCTGCGCATGAACCGCAGGATTTTTGCCTCGAGCGGCCGGTGCTCGGCCTCCCCCGCTTCCTCGGCAATCCCAAGGAACGCCCACAGGCACAGGCAAACGACCGCAATGCCTGCCATCAGCATGAGCTCTTGGCGCGCCGCACGCCGCCGCCAGAATTGTTTTAATCGGTTAACGAAAGTCACAGTCGATTTCACTTTATGACCCCATCATCCTGTCGAAGTTACGGCCGCCAGGCCGTCTTCTGCGTCCGCCCCGCCTCCATGCGATCAGCTTCGGCGCCCCGCCGGAAGGCAAAGGTGTTAACGGCGGTTCCCACCCGGCAAGGGCTTGCACGGGCCTGGCCGCTCTGGCTTCGTCGGGCGCCCCATGCCAGACCCCCGCCCTGCGCCCGTCGATCGGGCGGTCATCTCGCCCCGCACACTTCGCCTGACCCTCGCCGCCGCTTTCCTCGGCTGGATGTTCGACGGACTCGAGATGGGCCTGTTTCCGCTCGTGGCCCGTCCCGCTCTCCAGCAAATGCAGGGCGGCGTGGTCAACGATGCCTTCGTCGGCCACTGGATGGGCATCATCACTGCCGCATTCCTGCTCGGCGCCGCCGCGGGCGGACTGGCCTTCGGCTGGCTCGGTGACCGCGTGGGCCGGGTGCGCGCGTTGAGCCTGAGTGTGCTCACCTATTCCGTGTTCACCGGCTTGGCTTACTTCGCGCACTCTCCGGAGTATCTCGCCGTCACCCGTTTCTGCGCCGCGCTCGGCATGGGCGGCGAGTGGTCGCTCGGCGTCGCGCTCGTGATGGAGGTCTGGCCGGAAAAATCCCGCCCAATGCTCGCCGGCATCATCGGCGCGGCGGCGAATGTCGGCTTCTCCCTGATCGCCATCATCGGTTTGTTTTTCTCCGTCACGGTCCACTCATGGCGCTGGGTCGTGCTCGTCGGTGCGCTGCCCGCGCTCCTTACGTTCTTCATCCGCCAGTTTGTGCCTGAGTCGGAGAAATGGAAACACGCCGCCGCCAACACTCGCGCGCGGCCCATGCGCGAGATTTTTTCGCCCCAACTGCGGCGCGTCACGCTGATCGCCACCGGCCTGACGGCGATCGTGCTCATCGGCACGTGGGGCACCGTGCAATGGATTCCGCTCTGGGCCGACCAGCTTACCGGTGGCACGCAGCCGCAGGCGAAGGCGTGGACCGGCCTGCTCGCGGGGCTCGGCGCCATCTGCGGTTGTCTCGCCGGCGCTTGGGCGGGGGGCCGCTTCGGGCGGCGTATCACCTACTTCGGCATGTGCCTGGGCTCGTTCGTGAGCTGCGCGCTCCTCTTTCGCGGCGGCCTCGGCTACGGGCCGGGATTCCTCGCGCTGACGTTTCTGGTCGGCGCGATGACGGCGTCCTTCTTCGGCTGGCTCCCGCTCTATTTGCCGGAGCTTTTCCCCACGCGGGTGCGGGCCACGGCCCAAGGCCTGGCCTACAATGCGGGGCGCGTGCTGGCGGCCATCGGGGCGCTGCAGATGGGCGCGCTCATGCTCCAGTTCAACGGCAGTTACGCGCGGGCCGGCGCGGTCATCACGCTCATCTATGTCGTGGGCCTCATCCTGATTTGGTTCGCCCCCGAAACCAAGGGCCGGACCTTGCCGGAGTAAACTCCGGCTACTCTAACCGAAATTTTGTAATATAGCAGGTTACAAACTCGCGGGGTGCGCAGGAAGCCAGCCCAAGGTCATGATCTGAATCAAGGCCGGCGCGAAGTCCCTCTGCTAGGGTCGTGCCATGAAATCCCAGGCCGTCAGTCTGCGCGGAGTGCTGTTGCCCAAGGAACATGGCAGCTGGTCCTTGGCGTTCGAACCGATGGCCTTGTTTCTCCTGGTGGCGCCGTCGCTTGGGGGCGGGGCGCTGGCGCTGGCCGCCGCCGCGGGATTTATGGGGCGCCGACCCTGCAAGCTCGCGCTCACCCTGCCAGCGTCTGACCCCCGGAGGTCTCCGGCGCGGAAATGGGCGGTCGCGCTCATCCTGCTGAGCGTCGTCTTTCTGCTGGCCGCGGCCGTTCTGGGTGGAGCCCGCGCCCTCTGGCCTTTGCTGTTGGCGGCGCCTTTCGCCGGGCTTTTTCTCTGGTTCGACCTGCGCCAAGGTGCCCGGGAGGCCGAGGCAGAAATCGCGGGCAGTACCGCTTTCGCCTTGGTCCCGGTCGCCGGAGCCTCACTGGCCGGCTGGGCCCTCCTACCGGCTCTCGCCCTCGCCGCTTTGTCCCTGAGCCGTAACTTAACGACCGTCCTCACCCTTCGCACCTGCCTTCGGCGGGTCCGCGGGCTGACCGTGCGAGTCGCGCCAGCCCTGCTGACCGCCGCGATCACCTTCGCGCTGTGCGCGCTGCTCGCCCAGCGTGATTTGGTTCCGATCACCGCGGCGGCCTTGGGCGGTGCGGCGCTGGCCCGGGCGGCGTGGCTGGTCAGTGCCACCGGACCCCGCTGGAGCGCTCGACGCCTGGGCAGCATCGAGGCGGGGTTGGGTGCCGCCCAGCTCGCGGTCCTGACCTTCGCGTATGCGTTGTAAACGCTGCCCATTGCTTTGCTTGACCTATGTCAAGGCGCCTTGACGCTGCTCAGGGTAGGTTAACCCACATCCAATCCTGTAATTATGAAAATATCCCGCTCCCATCCCCGCTGCGTCGCTCTGGTGTTCGCCCTCGCGCTGCTGGTCCCGTCAACGCGGGCCGAAACCCCCGGTGACGTCAAAGGCGTCGTGCTGTTGCCTCCCGAGGTCGAGGCGATGCCGATTGAACAGGCCATCCTCACGTCCGCGCCCCATGTCCCGCCGCCCTTCAAGCGCAAATACTCCGCGCGCGTGGTCGTGAACCTCGAGGTGCGCGAGGTCGTGAAGAGACTGGCCGACGGCGTGGACTATACTTTTTGGACCTTCGGCGGCGGCGTGCCCGGCAAGTTCATCCGCGTCCGCGAGGGGGATGTCATTGAATTCCACCTCAACAACCACCCGTCCTCGAAACTGCCCCACAACATCGACCTCCACGCCGTCAACGGCTCCGGCGGCGGCGCAGCCTCGTCGTTTACCGCGCCCGGCCATAGTTCGCAGTTTACGTTCCAAGCACTTAACCCCGGCCTTTTCGTCTACCATTGCGCCACCGCCCCCGTCCCGATGCACATCGGCAACGGCATGTATGGCCTGATCCTGGTCGAGCCCAAGGACGGCCTGCCGCACGTTGACCGGGAATATTACATCATGCAGGGCGAATTCTACACCACCGGAAAATACGGCGAGGAGGGTCTGCAGTCCTTCGACATGAGCAAGGCCATCGACGAACGCCCCCCCTATATCGTGTTCAACGGCGCGGTCGGTTCGCTCGTCGGCGACCAGGCCATCACTGCCAATGTCGGCGAGACCGTGCGGATCTACTTCGGCGTCGGCGGCCCCAACATCACCTCCTCGTTTCACATCATCGGCGAAATCTTCGATCGGGTCTACCCCGAGGCCGGCATGAAATTCGTGCAGGAAGACGTGCAGACCACCCTCGTGCCCTCGGGCGGCGCGACCATCGTGGAGTTCAAGGTCAACGTCCCGGGCACCTACGTGCTGGTCGACCATTCGCTCAGCCGCGCGTTCAACAAGGGCGCGCTCGGTATGCTCAAGGTCACCGGACCGGAGAACCGCATCATTTATTCCGGCAAGGAAATCGACGCCGTTTATCTCGGCGCCCAGGCCGAGGCCGGCTCCGAATCCTCCAAGCGCGAGGCGGAGCTGAAGACCCAGATCGCCGCCGAGATCAAGGCCAACCCCTCCATCGCCGGCCTCCGCAAGGATGTCCAAATCGAAAAGGGCAAACAGGTCTATATGGGCCTTTGCTTCGCCTGTCACATGGCCGACGGCAAGGGCTTGCCCAATGTCTTCCCGCCGCTGGCCGGCGCCGACTACCTCATGGCCGACCGCGAGCGCGCCATCCGCATCGTGCTCAAGGGTCTCACCGGCCCTGTCACCGTCAACGGCCACACCTATAGCAGTGCCATGCCCGCGCAGGAATCCGTGCTCACCGATACCCAGATCGCGGACGTTCTGACCTACATCACCAATACTTGGGGCAATTCGGGTGACGCGTTCACTGCCCAGAAGGTTAAGGCCATCCGCGACGAGATCCATTGAGCCGTCACTCTCATGGCCCCGCTCTCCCGCTTCGTCCGTCGGTTCCTCCTCGCGTCGGCCTTGGCCGGCGCGCTGGGGGGTGACGCAGCGGGAGCGGCGGTCTCCGCTTCACCCGCCCCCGCCCCTCTGCCAGCCGGCATGGTGCTCATTCCCGCGGGAGACTACATTCCGCTGACCCGCACCGACAAGGATCCTCCCGCCATCAGGGTGGCGGCCTTCCTGCTCGATGCGCGCCCCGTCACCAACGCCGAGTTCCTCGCCTTCGTCACCGCCCAGCCTCGCTGGCGGCGCTCCACCGTCAGTCCGCTCCTCGCCGACTCCACCTACCTGGCCAACTGGGCCGGCGAGCTTGAGCCGGGTCCGTCCGCGCCCCCCGACTCGCCCGTCGTCCACGTCTCGTGGTTCGCGGCGCGCGCCTACGCCCGCTGGGTCGGCAAGCGCCTGCCCATGACCGCCGAGTGGGAATTCGCCGCCGGCGCCGGTTACACCCGGCCCGACGGTCGCAACGACGCGGAGCTCAACCACGATCTCTACGCGTGGCTCGCGCGTCCCGTCCCCGCCGTCCTGCCCGCCACGGGCCGCAGCCGGCCCAATTTCTACGGCGCCCGCGACCTCCACGGCCTGGTGTGGGAATGGGTGGACGACTTCAGCACCGCGATGGTCACGGGCGAGTCCCGCGCCGACTCCGGCTTGGAGCGCGACCTCTTTTGTGGCTCCGGCTCGATCGGGGCCAAGGATACCACCGACTTTGCCGCGTTCATGCGCCAGGCGCTGCGCTCATCGCTCAAAGCCAACAATACCACGACCTCGCTCGGCTTTCGCTGCGCGCTGGACGCTCTTCCCTAAACCCTCCCTCCCATGCGCCTCACGTTCCCACTCCTTTTTCTTTTCTCCGCCAGTCTCGCTCCCGGCGCCGAAACTCCCGCCCCCGCCACGGGCGCTCCCGCTTCAGCCCCTCCACCCGCCGCGTGCGCGCATTGCGCGCCCGCCCCCGCGAACGCCGCGTCGGACCCGGCTCCTGCCTTTTCGCGCGAATCAATCTACCAGCTCGACGCGCGGTTCACCAATGACGCCGGGAAGGCTTTCACGCTCGGCGAGTTGCGCGGCCACCCCGTGGTGCTCGACATGTTTTTCGCCTCCTGCGGCTATGCCTGCCCGCTGCTTATCACCGACATGCAGAACCTCCGCGACAAGCTCCCCGCCGGCGTGCGCGAGCAGGCCGTGTTTGTGCTGGTGTCCTTCGATGTCGCCCGCGACACCCCCGCCGAGCTCGCCCGCTACCGCACGCAGCGCCAACTCGACGGACAGTGGATTCTGCTCCACGGCGACAATGATGCGGTGCGCGAACTGGCCGCGCTGCTCGGCGTGAAATACAAACAGGACGCCGACGGCAGCTTCTCTCACTCCAATATCCTGACCATTCTGAATCCGGCGGGCGAGATCGTCCACCAACGCGCCGGCCTGCAGGGCGGGCTCGACGCCGCCGCCACCGCCCTCGCCGCGACCGTCAAGTAGCCGCTGCCCCTCTATCGCGATGAACCTCCGCCTTGCCTTCCTCTTGCTCTGCACCGCCGGGGCCGCGTTCGCCGCGGAACCACCCAGTCTGAGCAACGCCCTGACCGGCGGACAGGTCTCGCTCAACCTCCGGCTGCGCTACGAAAACGTGGAGCAGACCGGCGTGCAGGACGCGGAGGCGCTCACGTTTCGCACCCGCCTCGGCTACACCACCACGCCCTGGCAAGGCTGGCAGGCCATGGTTGAAGCGCAAAACACCTTCGCCGCCGACGGCGACAGTTACAACCAGTCCGGGCTCAACCCCGCCGGCGCCAGCCACGCCGTGGTCGCCGATCCCGAGGCCACGGACATCAGCCAGGTTTGGCTCTCTTTCATCCGCGACCACACCACGGCCAAGCTCGGGCGGCAGCGCCTGGTTCTCGATAATGCCCGCTTCATCGGCGACGTCGGCTGGCGCCAGAACATGCAGACGTTCGACGCCTTCACCGTGTCGGACAAGTCGCTGGAAAAAACCACCCTCACCTACGCCTACCTCCAGCAGGTCAACCGCGTCTTCGGCCCCGATCACCCGCAGGGCAAGTGGGCGTCCGACTCCCATCTGTTCAACGCCAGCTACGCGGGCTTTGCCGCCGGCACGCTGACCGGTTACGCCTACTTGCTGGATTTTTCGAATGCCGCCGCGAACTCCTGTGCCACGTACGGGGCCAGCTTTGCGGGCACCACGAAGCTTCCCGCCGGCGTCAGCTTCACTTACCGCGCCGAACTTGCCACCCAGTCGGACTACGGGGCCAGCAAGCTCAACTACCACGCGCAATACACCCTTCTGGAAGCCGGCCTCGCGCTCAAACCGGTCGGCGCCACGCTCGGCTACGAAGTGCTGGGCTCGGATCACAATGTCGGCTTCAAGACCCCGCTGGCCACGCTCCATGCCTTTAACGGCTGGGCGGATTTGTTTCTCGCCACGCCGGCCGCCGGGCTCCGCGACACCTATGTCAAAGTCACGGGCAATCTTCCCGCCGGGTGCTCATTCCTCGGTTTCTACCATCAATTCGACACCGACGTTGGCGGCGTTGACCTCGGGCACGAGACCGACCTCCAGCTGAGCCGCAAGTTTGGGCAGCGGGTCACCGCGCTCGTAAAATATGCCGATTTCCGCCGCGCGAGTCCGGCCTATCCCAACGTGCAAAAAATTTGGGCCCAGGTGGAATTCGTCTACTGACCGCCATCCACCGTGAACTCCCCCGCGTTCAAACCCCTTGATGTCCGGCCTCATCTCGCGCGGGGAGAAGAGCCGTTTGCCCTCATCCGCACCCGCGTGGATGCGCTCAAGCCGGGACACGGTCTGACGGTGATCGCGCCGTTCCTGCCCGCCCCGCTGATCGAATTGCTCAAGAGCGAAGGATTCCAATGCACCGCGGAACGCCGGCAGGATGGCGCGTGGGCGGTCAGTTTCTGGCGGGAATAACCCGCCTCTCTTTTCCATGAAAAAAAACTCCCTGCTGTCACCCGATCAGGCCGGAACCTGCGCCTTGCTGGAGCCGGTGGAAGACGTCGTCCATGGCGTCGTGAGCCGGGCCGTGCTCACCACCTCCGGCCTGCGCGTCACGCTGTTTCATTTTGCCGCCGGCCAGGGGCTCTCGGAGCACACCAGCAAGGCGCGCGCCCTGATCCAGCTGCTGGGCGGCACCTGCACGTTCACGGTCAGCGGCCGCAGCTTTGTGCTGAAGCCCGGCGACCTGCTGCACTTGCCGCCCGGCGAACCGCATGCCGTGACCGGGACGGAGGCATTCTCCATGCTCCTGACCCAGGTGTCCGAGCCCGCGGCCTGAAGCTGTCTTTTGGTCGAGAGTCGGAGGTCGGGGTTTATCCCCGATATGCCTTGGAATGACTTTCGGGGATAATCACCCACCCACAAAACAGCCTCCTTCCTCCGGAAGTACCCGCTGGGCCTTCACAGGGTTTTGGCGGGACATCACCACCGCGCTCCCACTAACGTGGGTGGACCATGTCAGCACGCACCGAAGGACTCCGATTGACCGCCCTCACCGGCACCTTGCGCAGTTCGCAGCTTTTCTCGGGGCTGCCGGCGGACGACCTGGCGGCGATCGCGCGGTTCACCGTGCGGCTGACGGTCGCGAAGGACGGGTATCTGTTTCACGAAGGCGAAGCCTCGCGCGGATTCTATGTGGTGCAGAGCGGCGCCATCAACGTCCACCGCGTCAACGCGACCGGGAAGGAACAGGTCATCCACGTTTTCCGCGCCGGCGAGTCCTTCGCCGAGGCGGCGCTCGCCTCGCCCACCGGTTATCCGGCCAATGCCCGCGCCCTCGAGCCCGGCGTGGTGCTGCTGATCCCCAAAGCCCCCATGCTCGAGCTGATCGGCCGCCGGCCCGACCTCGCCGTGCGGATGCTCGGGTCGATGAGCGCGCACCTGCGGGTGCTCGTCGGCATGCTGGACGACCTCACGCTCAAGGATGTCGAAACCCGCCTGCTCAACTGGCTCGTGAAACAAAGCCGCGCCGCCCCCGGCGGGTCGATCCGGCTGCCCGGCACCAAACGCGTGCTGGCCGCCGAGCTTGGCACCAGCAGCGAAACCCTCTCCCGCACCTTCGCCCGCCTGCGCACCGAAAAGCTGATCAGCGTGGCCGGCCGCACCATCACGCTGCACGATCCCGCCGCGCTCGCCGCCCTGCTGCGCCACCATCTCGGCGAAGAGTGAGCCGCGCGCCCCACGCCCGGCTTGGGCTTGGGTTGGATCGACGTAGGGGCGCAGACTTTGCTGCGCCCTCCGAGATCTCACAACGCAGTCGAACCCGCCGCAGCAAGCCTGCGCCCCTCCGTCGATCTCACCTGAAATGCCCTCGCCGACAGCCCGAGCCTTGACCTCTCTCAAGGATGTTTCCCCGCCATTCGACTATCCTCGCTTCCCGCCTATGCTGCCGCCGTCTCTTCGCGCACCCTTTCCTTCATGACCGATTCCTCCTCCGCTTCCTCTTTATTCGACCGCATCGGCGGCCGCCCCGCGCTGATGGAACTGCTCCGGTATTTTTACGCCGATGTGCGCCAACAGGCCGAAATCGGTCCGATCTTCGCCGCCCACATCCAGGACTGGCCGGCGCATCTGGAAAAGATCGCCGACTTCTGGTCGGGTGTCACTGGCGGGCCGGCCCGGTATGGCGGCGGAATGCCCCTGAAGCATTTTCCCCTCGGGTTGGAGGAGCGGCACTTTGAGGCGTGGCTCGGTCTCTGGCAGCGCCATTGCCGCATCCGCCTCGCGCCGGTCGAAGCGGCTGAATTGATCGCAATCGCTGATACCATCGGCCAGCGCCTGCGCCACATGATCGCGCTCCACACCGGGAGCCGGCCGCCCGGCTGAGCAGTTGGGGATCGGCGGGGCAGTGAACCAGACCCGTGCCATGCCCAGCCGGCATCCCACCCCGGGACGCCTGCGCTCCGTTTTATTGCACCGGCCAGACCTTGGGATTCTCGGCGTCGTTGTTCATCAGGTCGCCGAGCTTCGCGGCCTTGAAGAGGCGGTCCGGCATGATGTTCTGCTGGCCGTTGAAGGTGCTGCCGTCCGGCATGTAGCCGGCGGTCATCGCGCGGCGGCGGCCGTTGGTCATGTTGGCTCCGGCGCCGTGTGCGGTCAGCCCGTTGTGAAACACACAGCCACCCGCGGCCACCGGCGTCGCCACCGTGCCGATGGTTTTGAACTGCGGGTAGATTTTAAAGAGGTCGGCGATATTCTCCCCGATGCCGGCATTGCGGAAGTCCGCGATCTTCTGCGAGCCCGGCACGTAATACAGGCAGCCGTTCTCGAGCGTGGCGTCGTCGAGCGCGATCCAGATGCTGATGGCGTCGCGCGACGAGAACGACCAGTAGGGATCGTCGAGGTGCCAGCCGGTGGGGTTGGCAAAGGGCTCCTTGATGAGCGCCTGGTCATGCCACAGCCGCATCGCCGGGACGCCGGACAGTTCGCAGATCATCCGGCCGATCTCCGGCCCGAGCATGAAGCGTTGGATGACGGGACTGACTTTCCAGAGGTTGAGTTTCTGCGTGAAAACCCGGTCGTAATAACTGTCGCCGTCCTCCCCGGTATGCTCGCCGCCGGCCACCTTCTTCTTGCCGAGTAACGCCACCGCTTCATCCACCGCCGTGCGCAGCTCCGCGAGCTCGGCCTTGGTCAGCAGGTTCTCATGCACCGCAAAACCATCCCGCCGGTAATGCTCGATCTGCTGCTGGTTCAGGTGGGTGTTCATGGCCGGAGCCTTGGCCAGCGGGCCCAGAGCCGGCAATGAGGATCGCCGGGACAGGGCACTCCTGAGCTACGGCGGGCCAGCGGGGAGACGCGGCTCCGTCCCGGAGTTTTTACCACGGATAACACGGACAGACACGGATCAGAGTTTCGATCCCCAGACTCTGTTTCGGAACGTATGGTGGTTTGATCCGTGTCCGTCCGTGTTATCCGTGGTAAAATTTCCGCTTCGATTCCGAATTTTTCGTGTCCTTCGTGTTTTTCGTGGTCTCCCACCGTCGGATTCCCTCACGCTGCCGCGCTTATGCCCGAGACTTCACCCGCTTTCCCGACCGCCCTCGAGGCGCCGTGGCGTGCGGGCTGGAGGGCCGGCCGGGCCAATCTCGTGCCCGGGGTCGCGCTGTGGCTGATCGGGTCGGTTTTGGTGTTTGCGTATTACTATCACGCGCCCACGCACGCCGCGCTGGAGCGCCTGACTGAACTGCACGCCCGGATGGGCCTGACGTTTTCCTTGCTCGCCACCATGATCTGCGGCGGCCTGCTGCCGATCCTGTACTTGCGCCGCGATCCGGCCGTCCGCGCCGACTACCAGCTAAGGAACTGCCTCTTCCTCCTGGCCTTCTGGGGTTACAAGGGCGTCGAGATCGAGTTATGGTATCGCCTCCTCGCGCACGTCGTCGGCTCGGACAACAGCGTCCGCACCATCGCGATCAAGGGTGCGCTGGACCAATTCCTTTACTCCCCCTTCTTCGCGGTGCCCCTGACCGTGCTGGTCTTTTCGTTCAACCACGCCGGCCTGCGCTTCGCGCCCGTCCTCGCTGACGTCCGGGCCGGCGGCTGGTTTCGCCGCCAAGTCCTGCCGACCGTCGTGGCCAACGCCGCCCTCTGGATCCCCATGGTCTGCCTCGTTTACGCGCTGCCTCTGCCGCTGCAGACCCTCCTCTTCGACCTCGCTCTCTGCTTCTGCATCCTGCTGATCGCGCACATCATCCGGCGGCGGAATTGAAGACCGGCCGATCCTCAATCCGCCGGAGTTTTAACCACGGATAACACGGATGAACACGGATCCGACTGGTCGTTCACTGGCCTTGGATTGATCCGTGTCGATCGGTGTTATCCGTGGTCAAAAAATCCGAGGTTTGGGTGCTTTCGCCGGGAATCTTTGCCTTCCCCCGCACCTCATACATACTCCCCATGATGAAGCTGCTGTCCCGATTTCTAAGCCTCTGCGCCCTCGCCCTCGCGGCACTGCTTCCGCTGGCCCATGCCGCCACGCCCTCGCACGTGCAGGCTTCACTGGTCGCCGCCGACGCGTCCATCCAACCCGGCAAGCCCTTCACCGTCGCCCTGCGCTTCGTGCATGATCCCCACTGGCATACGTATTGGCTGAACCCGGGCACCGGTCTGCCGACGTCGCTGGCCTGGAAACTCCCGCCCGGCTTTACCGCCGGCGAATTCCAATGGCCCGCACCTAATCTGCTCAAGGACAACTCCGGCGGCATCATCGGCAACGGCTACGAGGGTGAACTCTTTCTCCCGGTCACAATCACCCCGCCCGCCGACGTGAAACCCGGCACCACCGTCGAACTCTCCGCCGACGCTGACTGGCTCATGTGCGAGGAAATCTGCATGCCCGGCAAGGCCACCATCCAACTTTCCCTCCCCGTCTCCGCCGACGCGCTCGCGGCCGACGCCACTTGGGGGGGGGAAATCCGCGCCACCGTTGCCGGTCTGCCTCGCCCGGACGCTGGCTGGAATATCTCCGCCACGCGCGATGCAAAAAATGTGACGATCACCGTGTCGCCCGGTTTTGCCGAACATCGTGATCACCTCCCCAAGAACCTCTATTTCTTCTCCGACGATAACCTCACGGCCTACGACCAGCCCCAAACCGCCACCGACGACGGCCAAGGTCACTACGTCGTCACCGTTCCGCTGACACCTGACCGCCCGAAGGACGTCACGAAACTCCTCGGCGTTCTCACCTCGTCCACCGGCTGGCTCGCCGACGGCTCGCTCCGCGGCCTGCGCGTGGAAGCCCCCCTCACCACCGCCGCAACCGCTGCTGCCGTTCCCCTCGCCTCTGGCCCATCGCCCATCGTCCCCCCAGCCGCCCCGGGCGGCTTGGGCGGAACCCTCCTCCTCGCCCTCGTCGGTGGACTCATCCTGAACCTGATGCCCTGCGTGTTTCCGGTCCTCGGGATCAAGATCCTCGGCTTCGTCAATCAGGCCGGACACGAGCGCAGCAAGGTGATTGCCCACGGCCTCATGTTCGCGCTCGGCGTGTTGCTCTCTTTCTGGACCCTCGCCGGCGTGCTGGCGGTGCTGCGCGCCGGGGGCAGCCAGCTCGGCTGGGGCTTCCAACTGCAGTCGCCCGCGTTCGTCTTCATTCTCGCGGCGACGATGCTCGTCTTCGGCCTGAACATGAGCGGCGTTTTCGAAATTGGGCTGAGCGCCACGTCCGTCGGCGGCGAACTCCAGACCAAGTCCGGCCTGAGCGGTTCGTTTTTCACCGGGGTCCTTGCCACCGTCGTCGCGACGCCTTGCTCGGCGCCTTTCCTCGCCCCCGCACTCGGCGCGGCGCTGTCACTCTCGACCATCGAGTCGTTCGCGATCTTCACCGCCATCGCGGTCGGACTCGCCCTCCCATATCTGCTGCTCTCCATTTTCCCCGCGGCGGTAAAACTCCTCCCGCGTCCCGGCGCGTGGATGGAAACCTTCAAGCAGTTCATGGCCTTCCCGCTCTATGCGACGGTCGGCTACCTCATCTGGGTGCTCGCCGGCCAGACGGGCGAGGAGACCTTCCAAAGCGTCCTGTTCGGCCTGGTGCTCATTGCGATGGGCCTGTGGGCCTACGGCCGCTGGCGTGCGCCCGGCGCTTCGCCGGGTCGCGCACGTTTCGGCGTCATCGGCCTGCTCGTGCTGCTCGCCGCGGGCGTCTGGCTGGGCTGGCCCCAAAACCTCGCCGCGCGCGATGCCGCCGCGAAGGCCGCCGGGGCCCCCGAGATCGTCTGGGACAAATGGAGCACCGAGGCCGTCGCGAAACTCCGCGCCGAGGGTCGGACCGTCTACGTGGATTTCACCGCGCGCTGGTGCGCCACCTGCCAGGCGAACAAGAAACTGGTGTTCCACAACGACGACATACTGAAACTGTTCCATGACCAGAACATCGCCACGCTCCGCGCCGACTGGACCAACCAGGACCCGCTGATCACCGCCGAGCTCGCGAAGTACCAGCGCAGCGCCGTGCCGTTCAATGTGATTTGGAAACCTGGCCAGGACGCCCCGACAATTCTTCCCGAGTTGCTGACACCCGGCACCGTGCTGGTCGCGTTGAAGAGGCCTTGAGCGCAAGGCTCACGCCAGCCAGTCGCGGCAGATGTCTATGTGTAACGTTCTCGCTTGGATATACATCTATTTAGGCATCACATCAGGGTATGGTCCGAGAAATCGCTCGCCGTTGAAGTGAATCATGTGGTCGGGATCCTCTGCGATCCACACCTCAGACTCCCAAGCAATATGCGAAATAAAAGACTGCATCGTACGGCGGCTTTCAAAGGCCGTGACAAAGACCAAGCCGGCTGCGCAGCCTTCGAACAGTTTTTTAAGTTCCTTGCGTCGCTTGCCGTCCACCGGCCCGGCGCTTGTGACAGCTTCAATGAGCAAGAGCCAGTTCTTGGCAGTGTAGTGGATGATGACATCGGGAACCTTGGCCGCGGAATCCAAAGTGACCCTCAATGCAGCCAAACTAGCAGTTTCCATGTGGACAAACTTACTCTCCGTGTCGCCGATGTAGATGACAACCCCACCGGGAGCGAAGACCGGGCAGAAGTGTTCAATAATCGCCTTGATGAGCGGGTTCTGGCCACCGGGGGAAAGAGCAACCTGGGTGCCGTTGGGCAAAGTTACTGGCACGCGGGCTAAGGTACGCTTCCGAGCAATCTCATGTTTAAGGCTTTCGCGGCTGCTGAGGTATTGCTGCAAAGCAGGTGTCAATTCCGGGGTGCCAACCTTGCGAAGTAGTGCGCGCGCGGCAGGCTCGATTTGATACACGGTTTTGCCACTGGTCGTCGGACGATTGGGGTCGTCAGGATTGCGCAGCAGCAGGCCCTCTTCGACGAAATATTTCACCGCATCCTCGCGAATGGTTTCGCGGGTGTTAGGTGCGTAGCGGACTCCGTAGGCTGTAGCGATGAATTCAATGATCGGCGTAATTCCACAAAGCGGAGCTTGTGCAGCAGCCCATGGCTCATCGGGTTGAAGATTTAACAGAGCGAACACTGTATAGGCCGCGATCTCGTTGCGCTGCTTTGGGCCAAACTGCAGAGCGGTGAGGACCTCGATGGCCTCTACAAGCCTCCGCTTTCAGGCGGCAGCTTTTCGGATGGGTTTAGTGGCAGGCATGAAGGTGCTTGGTGACGAGTTGGTCGATCTCTTCCTGGGAGAGGTCGAGAGCTTTCATTTCGCGGCCCATGGCCTGTAGCGTGTCACGCCCTGGATAGGACAGGATGCGAAGATCGGTAGCATTCACCTGAGTATGGCCACTAAAGCGCCGGAAATACTGGTCAACGAATGTAGAATTCAAGAAGGCGTAAAAACCTACAGCCAGACTACGCTCCAAGCCATGACCATTGGCATGGAAGTAATTCAAGTGATTCTCGAAGCCGACCCATTCAGCTCTCACTTGGTTTGGGTCAAAAAGGCAGGCCACGAGGCGGCGACGCTCCTCTTTTGATGTAAATCTTTTCGTAAGGAGATAAACTCCAGAAGGCACAAGCCACGGGCGGGTTTCGTCATTATCGAGGATAGCGTTAGGCTTGCGGGCTTCGAGTTTTGGCCAATGAACGGTACCACCATTGAAGTGACAGGGATAAAGCAAGGGGACCGTGCCGCGCTCCGGCTCTCTGCGGATGGCATCCTTTAGCCTAAAATCCACAACTCGCCCGGTCGAGACGGTCACGCCCAACGAGGCAAGACTAGAGCTTAAGCCGTCCATAGTCACTTTGGCCGCCGCGTGGCCGGGAGCCGAAGGAATGTGGATAAATTTTCGATGTCGTGCGGGTGGACGATTTCGACGAAAGGAAAGGTAGTCTCAGCGACAATGTCTCCGTGTTCTCCGCTACTGCTGGAAATCACCATTTTGAGCGGTTGTTTTTGCCCCCTAACAGCATGGAAGATGATGTTTTCCTGTAGCACGCCGACATCACGGAAGGCCGCTTGCCGGGAATCAAAAACATGGATTCGGCGCAGCTCCATGTTATTTAAAAAGTCTTCGCGGAATGGGCGGAAGTAAGGACCATTACAAAAACTCCGCGGCGTGATGCCCACAAGCTGGCCGCCAGACACTAACAGACGCTGAATGAGAGCGATGAATCCCGTGTAGAGATTGCTGGTTTCAACTCCAACTGAGCTTAAGGCAGGTCTCTCGGCCGAGTCCGTGCTGATTTTGCGATATGGCGGATTTGCAATCGCGGCATCAAATGCGGGGGCGATGTGGCGTACATTTCCCCGCTAGGCGTGCCGACATTTCTTGGATAAAATCGGTAGCATGAATGGTGAAAGTGAACCGAATTCCCGTCCGTGAACAAAGACGCTGGCATTCTCGCATAGTCGCTGAAAGCGCGTCCAATATGAGGGGGTCAACCTCGTATAGCGTTGCATCGATAGCATGAACCCCAGTCATCCCTTCGCAACATCGCGATACGAACGCGGATGTAAGCGCACCAGCACCAGCGCCAGCATCCAACAAACGCACTGATTCCGGGAGCGACCCAAACATTGAAGCCATAAAATCAGCCACAGGCGTGGCGGTGAGGAACTGGCCCAGTTCCCCCTGCCGGTTTCGCTGTCGTACTGTGGTGGCTACTTTCAAGTTAGGTCCGGAGAATTAGAACGGCAGAGCACCATTGATTAACAGAACATCGCAGAGATGGAGGCGCAGCAAGCGCCGAGGATGTTCACATAGATTTTCACTTCGATTTCTAGGCAAGAGCGCAGTTTCTTTGGAAACCAAGGTAATCGTGTGTTTTTTCCGTGCGCCCGGGTCGCGCACCAGCCATCCGGTTCAGGGTGAAAAGCCCCGATCACACCCGCGCCGTCGGCCAGCTGCTCATGGCGGCGCTGCTGTGGAGCCTCGCCGGCGTGCTGATCAAGGGGCTGGAGTGGCCCGCCCTCGCGGTCGCGGGCGGACGCGGGGTCATCGCGGCGCTCTTTCTCATGGCGGTGACGCGCGGGCTGAAGTTCACATGGTCCCCCGTCCAGGTGGGCGCGGCCGTCGCTTACGCGGCGTGCACCGTCACGTTTGTCATGGCCAACAAGCTCACCACCGCGGCCAACGCCATCCTGCTCCAATACACCGCGCCGATCTGGGTCGCCCTCCTCGGCGCGTGGCTGCTTCGCGAGCGGCCGACCCGCGCCGACTGGCTGGCCATTGTCGCGACGTTTGGCGGCATGGGGCTGTTTTTCGCCAATGAACTCCGCTGGATCAGTGTGCTGGGCAACTTCATCGGCGTCCTCAGCGGCATGAGCTTCGCCGTCATGGCCATCCTCATGCGCAAGCAGAAGGATGGCTCCGCCGTCGAGTCCATCATCCTCGGCAACCTGCTCGCGTTTGTCATCGGACTGCCCGCCATCGCCACCGCACCCGCCCTGGCCGCCCAGGGCTGGCTCCTGCTGCTGGTCCTTGGCGTCGTGCAGCTCGGCCTCTCCTATCGTTTTTACGCCAAGGCCATCCGGCATGTGACCGCTCTGGAGGCCGTGCTCATCCCCGTGATCGAGCCCATCCTGAACCCGCTCTGGGTCCTGCTGTTTTTCGGCGAGCGCCCCGGCGTCCTCGCCTTGGTCGGCGGGGTCATCGTGCTCAGCGGCGTCACGCTGCGCGCCGTCGCCTCGATTCGTCAGCCGCGACCGGCATGAAATCGCTCCTCCTCGCGCTCGCGTTGGGTCTGGCCGCCACCCTGCCGGCAGCTGAACCGGCCGGTGCGGCTTCCGGGCGGACCGTCGTGCTGCTGCACGGGCTGGGACTGCGCAGCTGGGCCATGGCGCGGATCGCCCACACGCTGGAGGCCGATGGCTACCGCGTGCTCAACCTCTCTTACCCTTCCCGCACGCTGCCGCTCGAGCAACTCGCGTCCGAGTGGCTGCCCGCGGAATTGCGCGCGGCGGGGCTCGCGCCGACCGCGCGGGTGGATTTTGTGACACACTCCATGGGCGGCATCGTCGTCCGGCTCTATCGCCGCGATCATCCCACGGACTACCCGGGCCGGGTGGTGATGCTGGCTCCACCCAACCAAGGCAGCGAGGTAACGGACCACCTGAACGGCTTCGCGCCATTCCTCTGGTTCACCGGGGTCAATGGCCGCCGCCTGGGGACCGACGACGCCTCCGTGCCGCGCACGCTCGGCCCTTGGCGCGCGGAAGCGGGGGAACTTGGCGTCATCGCGGGCAACCATTCGCTCAACCCCCTGTTCTCGGAGTGGATTGCCGGCCCCGATGACGGCAAGGTGGCTGTCGCCAGCACGCGGTTGGAAGGCATGAGCGATTTCATTGTGCTACCCCACTCCCACACCTGGCTGCAGTGGCGCGAGGACACGGAAGTCCAGGTGCGGGCTTTCCTGCGCGACGGGAAATTCGCCCGCGTTACGCCGGCTTCTCCTGCGGCCAAAGCTGAATGAGCACATTCGCCGCGAGGACGAGCGCGCCGCCCACCACGAGGGCGAACGTCAGCGGCTGGTTGGCATAATCGATTCCCACCCATCGCGAGAGCGGTTGCGGCAGCCACATCTCGGTCAGCGCCGCCACCACCGGGCTGAAACTGTAAAGCAACCCGGCCTCGGCCGCCGGGACGAAGCGCTGCCAGTGATTCATCACCAGGAAAGGGGTGAAGGTCCCCAGCAGGGCCGTCGCGACGACGAGCCAGAGCCAGCTGGGTGACGCGTACGGCGTGACCAGGTGGACCGCGTCGCGACAGGTGAGCACGCTCACCACTGCAAACAAGCCGGCCTCAATCAGAAACATGCCGGCGGTGGTGCGTTCGGCGCGGTTGGTCGCGAAGCCCGGCCAATTCAGGGAGCAAATCAGCAGGGAGAAAAACACCGCCGCGCACAGCACCTCCAGCTCGCCGCGACCGATGCGGAATTCCTGCCAGTCCACCCGCGCGAGCACCGCCATGCCCGCCAACACCAGCACGCCGGCGAACAGGACGGTCCAGGTCGGACGCTTGCGGTGCAGCAGCGCCCACCACAGCGGAATCAGGATCACATAAAACTGCGTGAGAAACGCCGTGGTCGCCGCGGTGGTGTACTGCAACCCGTCCGTCTGCAGCATGCAGCCGGAGAAGGACGTCACCGCCATGAAGATGGCCTGCTGCCATTCCGTCCGCGTGAGTTGCAGCACCCGGCCGCGGTACCACGCCAGCAGGCACAGCACGCCGATGACAAACCGCGGCACCAGGTTGTGGGCTGCGATGAACCAAGAACTTTCGCCCGCGGCCAAAGGCTGCTGCGTGAGGACCGAGCCCTTGAAGAGCACAAAGCTGACTCCGGTGGTGAGCGTGGTGGCCGCCAGCACCGCCAAGGCGGTCAGATGCAGGGTGCGGGGCGTCATGCGGGAATCGCCGGCGGCTTCACCGGTTTCAACTGGATGAGCACGTTGGCCAGCGTGATGAGCCCGCCGCCGAGCAGCAGGTTCGCGCTCCCGACCTCGTTGAGATATTCAATCTCGGCCCAGAGCGAAAACCAGCCGGGCAGAAACAGCGCCATCAGCGCGGTGAACACCGGCTCCGAACAGTAAAGCAGCCCCGCCTCCGTCGCGGTCATGCGCGGCTGAAACTTGTTCATGATTGTAAAAGCGCACAGCGTGCACAGCACCGTGAGGATGAGCGTGAGGCCGATCCAGGCTCCGTTGGTCCACAGCGGCAGCAGCTGCGCGCCCTCGGGCGCGAGACCGAGCGCCATCACGCCTGACACCACCGCCTGCACGGCAAACATGACCGTCGTGACGGGCAGCGCCCGGTTGCCGGAAAACTCCTTCCGCTCGAGCCACAGAATCTGGCCCATGAAAAACACCGAGCTGATGAGCGTCTCGAGTTCGCCGCGCCCGAGTTTCAGGTCGTGCCAGTTGAGCCGCGCCAGCACCGCCACTCCCGCCAGCACGAGCGCGCAGCTCACCCACACCACGGCCGGCGGCAGCCGCCGCGCGCGCAGCGCGAGGTAGACCGGGATCATGATCGCGTAAAACTGCGTGAGAAAAGCCGAGGTGGACGCCGACGTGAACTGCAGCCCGTCGTTTTGAAACGTCATGCCGATGACCGCGAACACCCCCAGCCCGATTCCCTGCCGCGCCTCGCTGCGCGTCAGCGTGCCCAGTCCTTTCCAGCACAGGAGCCCGAGCACCAGAGCACCGAGCGCAAACCGCGGCACCAGCGTGGTCGCCGTGATGAACCAGGAGCTGCAGCCGGGCACGAGCCGCTCCTGCAGCAGGACGAGTGACTTGATCAACGGAAAGCTCACGCCCCACAGCAGGTTGCCCAGCAGCAGCATCCAGATGGCCTGGCGGTGCTGCGCGGAAGGGGTGGGAATCATGGAAAACCGTGGAGCGTGGTGAACCCGTCCGCCCCCGCCAAGCGAATTGCCGCGGGATAAAACCCGATCCTTTTGCCCACCGATTACCCGGAAGACACGAAGGGTTCAGTCCAAACCAAGGCACCAATTTCCGGACGGGCATTGCTCCATGTCCTCCCGGATCTTCTGTGGGCAAACGCCGGCTGCACCGGCTAAGTGTGCTTCGCGTTTTCGTGGTGAAGGAATCTCCCTTCAGGCCAGGAAACTGCTCGTTACACCAGTCGCACTTCGCGGGTGCGCCGGGCCATCGCGAACTTGCCCAGCGCGATGCGCAGCTCGGGCATCGTCACGGGCTTGATCAGGTAGTCGTTCGCCCCAAGGGCGAGCGCCTGCTCCTTCAGCGTGATGCGCGCATCAGCGGTCAGCGCGGCGATCCAGACATTGGCCATCGCCGCGCCGGCCTGGCCCGCGCGGATCTGCTTGATCGCAGTCACGCCGTCCACGTCGGGCATATGCAGGTCCATCAGCACAAAATCATAGGGCATCCGCGCGAGCTCCGCCAGGGCGGTGCGGCTGTTGTCGGCCTTCGTCCAGCGGCAGCCCAAGCTGCTGAGCTGCTTCTGCATCAGCATCTGGTTCACCGGGTCGTCATCGATCAGCAAGACATTCAGGTCGAGCGTCTCGCGCTGCAGTTCCGTCAGCGAGGACGCATCGCGCAGGGCCGTGAGCAGGCCGCGCAGCGCGTCCTGGTGGATGGGCTTGTTGATCAGCAGCCGGAAGTGCGTGCGCAGCGCGGCGCGCTGGGCGCTCGGCAACGACAGCGGGACGAGGCCGAAAATCCGTTCCGGCGGCAAACCCGCCCGCGGCGCGGGCCGGGCGGCGAGCTCGGCGGCAAAGGCCGGACTCACGTCCATCAGCGCCACATCCCAACCGGGGGTCTGACCCAGCGACTCGGGCGACGCCGGGATCACCTTGGCGCCAAACCGTTTTCCGAGCCGCATCAGCTCGGCCCGCAGCGAACCCGGCGAGGCCGCGATCGCCAGACTCAGCTCCTCCAGCGCCGGCTGGGGCCGCAGGTCCATGCCGGCATCGAGCGACTCCAGCGGGAGCGTAAACGAAAACGTCGAACCGTGGCCCACCGCGCTCTTGAGCTGAATCTGCCCGCCCATCAGCTCCACGATGTTCTTGCAGATCGCGAGCCCGAGGCCGGTGCCGCCGTGCCGGCGGGTCAGGGCGTTGTCGATCTGGGTGAAGGGCTGGAACAGGTTTCCATGCTGCTCGGGGGCGATGCCGATGCCCGTGTCCCGCACGTAAAACACCAGCCGGCTTTTGGCGGACGGGCCGCGGCTGGTCTCGACGCCGACGCGCACCTCGACTTCGCCCTGCGCGGTGAAAATAATCGCGTTGTTCAGCAGGCTGACCAGCACCTGGCGCAGGCGGTTGCCATCAGCGAGGATGACCGCCGGCACCGCGTCGTCCACCCAGTGCAGCAACTCCACGTTCTTGGCCGCGGCCTTGGCGGCCACGAGATCCAGCGCATCCTCGAGACACTCGCGCGGCGCGACGGGCAGCGGGTCGAGTTCGAACTTGCCGGATTCCATGCGGGCGAAATCCAGGATTCCATCCGTCAGCTGGATCAACGCCTCGCCGCTGAGCTGGATCGTCTCCACGTACTCCGCCTGGTCGGCGGTGAGCGGGGTTTCGCGGAGCAGACTGGTGAAGCCGAGGATGCCATTGAGCGGCGTGCGCACCTCATGGCTCATGGTGGAGAGAAACTGCTTCTTGGCCTCCTCGCCCGCGTCGGCCCGCTGCTGCGCGTCGGCCAGCACGGCCGCGGCGCGCTGGGCCCCGGTCTGGTCGTCAAAGGCAGCGACATAACAGGCGAGCTGGCCGTCGGCCCGCATCACCGGCGTAAACACCCCGCGCAACGGATACGTGGTGCCATCCAGCCGGCGCTTGGTCCATTCGCCGGTCCAGCCCCGCATCTCGCGGAGGGCGATCCCCAGCTCCGACACCAGCGCGGGCGGCGTATCGGTCTCGGTCACCTGGAACGAGCGCCAGTTGCGCCCGAGCAGCTCGCGGCGGCCGAAGCCGAGCAGCTCACAGCCGCCCTGGTTCACATATCCGATGGTCCCCTCGGCATCGAAAATCACGATGGCTGACTTGCTCTGCTCCACCGCGGCCGCGAGTTGGAGGATGGCCTCGCGCTGCCGGGACTGATGGCGGAAGAGGAAGAGCGCGAGCAGCGGAATCCCCCCGCCCAGCCAGATCGGCACCATCCAGCGGCGCGCCAGAAAGCCGATGACCAGGATGGCCGCGGCCAGAAGGAAGAGGTGGTGGTTTTTCAGTCGGGAAGACATGGGGGCGCCAAGGGCGACTAAACCCGCCCCACTCCTGCCGCGCAACCGCGAAGAACGGCCTCCGGGCGCGGGAATTACCCATTTCCCGGCACAAAAAAGCCGCCGCCAACTGAATGGCGGCGGCGGGTAAAATCAGGCGTTTTCTGTTAGGAAACGTGGCCCGAGACGAGCTTGGTCATCTCGAACATGCTGACCTTGGACTTGCCACCGAAGACGGCCTTGAGGGCGTCATCAGCGTTGATCTGCGTGCGGATCTTTTTGTCCTGCAGGCCGTTCTTCTTGATGTAGACCCAGAGCTTCTTGGTGAGCTCCGTGCGGGGCAACGGGGTCGAGCCAACGACGGCGGCAAGCTTAGCGTCGGGTGTGACCGGTTTCATGAATGCGGCGTTCGGTTTACGAGCGGATTTTTTAGCCATAGTGATTGTGGGTTTAGGGTGCTTTACTGTGATAGCAACGCCTTTCTAGAGGTAAAATCCCGCGTTTGCCGAGGAGAATATTAAAAAACTTCCCGCGGCGTTCCCCTCACGACGGCTCGTCCACCTGCACGAACTGTTGGTACAGCGTCGCGTAACGTCCGCCTTGGGCGAGCAGTTCCGGATGCGTGCCGCGCTCAATGATGCGGCCCTGGTCGAGCACGAGCACGAGGTCGGCGTGGCGGATCGTGCTCAGGCGGTGCGCCACCACGAAGCTCGTGCGCCCGCGCAACAAGGCGACCAGCGCCGTTTGCAGCCGCGCCTCCGTCAGCGCGTCGATCGCGCTCGTCGCCTCATCGAGGATCACGAGGCGCGGATCGGCGAGCAGCGCGCGGGTGAAGCACACCAGCTGGCGCTGGCCCACGGACAGGCCCGCGCCGCGCTCGCCTATTTCCGTGTGAAACCCCTGCGGCAGCGCCTCGAGCAGGTCGAGGCAGTCGAGCCGGCGCGCGGCCTCGCGCACTTCCGCCTCGGTGGCGTTGGGCTTACTCAGCCGGATATTTTCGAACACCGTGCCCGTGAAAAGGAAGTTCTGCTGCTGCACCATCCCCATCTGCCGGTGGAGCGAGTGGCTCGTGATCGTGCGGATCTCGCGTCCGTCGAGCAGGAGCTCTCCCCCGTTCGGCAGGTAAAATTTTGAGACGAGGTTGATGATCGAGCTCTTGCCGCTGCCAGTGTGGCCGACGAGCGCGATCGTTTGCCCGGGCTCGGCCGTGAAATTCACGTCGTGCAGGACGGGGTGTGCCGGGTCGTAGCCAAACGTCAGATGGCGAAACTCCACGCGCAGGCCCGCGCCCGGCACCGCGGGCAGCGGCTGCGCATTCGGCTCATCCTCCCAGTCGGGCTTCGCATCAATCAGCCGGAAGACCCGCTCGGCCCCCGCCATCGCGGTCAGCGCCTGGTTGTACTGGTTGCCGATCGTCGCGATGGGCGAGAAGAACACGTTGGCCTGGAAAAAAAACTGGATGAGGGCGTCGATCGTCATGGCGCCGTGAAACACCCGCCACCCGCCCAGCAGCAGCAGCACCGCAATGAAGAACTGGCTGTTCAGCTCGAGCAGCGGGGTGAGGATCGCCGAGGTGCGGGCCTGCTCAATGTTGAAGCGCGAGTGGTCCGCCAGCAGCGTGCGGAACAGGCCGAGGTTGGTCTCCTGGCGCACAAAGCCCTGCGTCACGCGCATGCCGTTGACCGATTCCGCCAGCGTGGACGTCACCCGGCTGAAGCTTTCCTGCGCCGCGCGGTTGAGCTGGCTCAGCCGCATCCGGAAATGGTTGTTCACCAGCCAGAGCACCGGCGCCATCAGGATCACCACCAGGAAAAGCACCCAATCGTAATACGCCATGACCACCGCGGCAAAGACCATGGTGCCAAACTGGATGATGCAGACAAACAGCACGTCCTGGATGCCCGAGCGCACGGTCTCCACGTCGGTCGTCACCCGGCTGATGATCCGGCCCAGTTTCGTCCGGTGAAAGAAACTCATCGGCATGGACTGCATGCGGTCGAAGATCGCGAGGCGCAGGGCGGTGACGACCTCCTCGCCGAGCTCCAGGGCGAACCGCTGCCGGAAATGGAACATCCCGTCCGTCACGACCGTCAGGACGCCGTAACCCACGACCGCCCAGGGCAGCAGGTCCGCCTGGCGGTGGGCGATGATATTGCCGATAATGTATGCCATCGCGGACGTAATCGCGGGGATTTGCATCGACCGGATCAGCGTCAGCCCGATTAGCACGTTGCGCTTCATCGCGAACGGTTTCGTGTAGGTAAACAGCCGGCTGATGAGACTCCATTCGAGCGGCTTGAACTGTTCCTCCTGCTCGTCGTCATCCGTTTCGCGCCGGGTAAGCCCGAGCGCGCGAACCTTCGGGGGCGGCTTCATGGCGCCTCCTCCTTCGGGCGCAGCTGCTCCAGTTCGCGGCCATCCACCAGCTGCAGGCTCGCAACATGCCGATACGGGCCGGGCACGCGCATGAGCTCCTCGTGCACGCCCTGTTGCACGATGCGGCCGTGCTCCATCACGATGATGAAGTCCGCGCGGCGCAGCGTGCTGAGCCGGTGCGCGACGATGAACGTCGTGCGGCCCGCGATGGCGCGGTCGAGCGCCTCGAAGATCTCGTGCTCAGTCTCGCTGTCGATGGCCGCGGTGGGGTCGTCGAGCAGCAGGATGGCCGGCTCGAGCAGCACGGCGCGCGCGATCGCGAGCCGCTGGCGCTGGCCGCCGGAGAGCGTGTTGCCGCTCTCGCCGAGCACGGTGTCGTAGCCCTTCGGCAGCTGCATGATGAAGTCGTGCGCCGCCGCGATGCGCGCGGCCTTTTCGATCTGCGCCGGCGTCGCGCCGGGATGGCCGAATGCAATGTTGGCCGCCACCGTGTTTGAGAAGAGGAAGCTCTCCTGGAACACGAGGCCGATGTTGCGGCGCAGGTCGTCGAGGTGCAGGTGCCGCACGTCAATGCCGTCCACCAGCAGCCGGCCGGCCGTCACGTCGTAGAAGCGCGGGATGAGGCTCATCAGCACGCTCTTGCCGGAACCCGTCGCGCCGAGGATCGCCACACACTGCCCCGGCTCCACGGCGAGGTTGATGCCGCGCAGCACGGGATCGATGCCACTGTACGAGAACTCCACCTTCTCGAACCGCACCGCGCCCTTCAGCTTCGGGCAGGGCATGGCGTCGGGCGCACTCCTCACCTCCACGGTCGCGTCCATCACCTCAAACACGCGGCGCGCGCCGATGAGCGACTGCTGCACGGAGTTCACCACCCCGGCGATGTTGTTCACCTGGCCGGAAAACTGTTCGAGCAGGCCGGCAAACACGATCAGGCCCGCCCCGAGCGGCAGCTGCCCCTGGATAAAAAGCCAGCCGCCATAGCTCAGCAGCACGACCATGTTGACGCGCTGCAGGATGCCCACCGCCGGGGTGAACAGGCTCAGGCGCCAGAAGATTCCCAGCTGCTGGGTGTAGACGGCGCTGTTGGCCGCGGCGAACTGCGCGCGGTTTTCCGCCTCGCGGCCAAAGCCCTTCGTCACGGCGATGCCCTGGATGCTCTCGGCGAGATACTGCACCAGCCGCTCCACCAGGGTGCGGTTCAGCGCGTAGGCGGGCTGGATCTTCTTGGAAAACCACAGCGACATGATCGCGAGCAACGGCGTGGTCGCGAGGCACGCCAGCGTCAGCCCGGGACTCAGGCTCGCCATGTAGACGATGTAGACGGTGAGCGAAACGGCCATGATCACGCTCTGGAACAGCACCTGGTCGAGAAACATGCGCACCGACTGCACGTCGCCCGTGACGCGCGTGATGATCGAGCCGGTGGAATTGGCATCGAAGAACCGGAAGCTGAGCTGCTGCAGCTTGTCGTAGATCACCGCGCGCAAATCCACCACCAGTTCCTGCTGGAGGAGGATGTTGATCGAGATGAGATAGGCGTAGTTAAGCACCGCGCGGGCGAGCGCGAGCAACAGGATGATTCCGGCCAGCAGCGCAATCACGTGCATGGGTGGCCAGGCGTGGGGCAGCGTGAGGCCGAACTTGGCCGACGGAAACGGGCCGCCGTGCAGCTGGTAACCGATGTAGTCGATGCCGAGGCCCGTGAGGCTGAGGCCCAGCAGGCCCATGGTCAGGAGCACCAGTTGGATGCTCAGCACCTTGATGCAGCCGAGGCGGTAGCGCCACGTCAGCCCGAGCAACCGCCGGATCAGCACGCCATTCGAGAGCGTGGTGGCGGGAGGCGTCAAAGGCGCGGGCATACCCCAACTACGGTACGGCCGCTCCGCGCAAAGACACGAAATTTTTTCCACCGCCGGCGACCGCCGGACGGCCCCGTTACTGCCGCGGAGTCGGCATGGGAGCCGGCGCGCCAGGGGCCTGCGTGGGCAGCGGACCCTTCTCCCGCAGCGAGCGGCGGCGGTTGATTTCCTCGACGGCGCGGTTGAAGCGGGCGGATTCTTCCGCCGTCGCCGCCTTCGGCACGGGACCCACGCCCGACCCCCCGGGCACCGGGCGGGGACCACGGGACGTCTCGCTCACCGCGACCGCAACGACTTTGCCCGCCCGCAGCGGCAGCGTCAGCCTCCGGCCTTGGTAGTCGACCATGATCGTATCCTGCCCGACATCGTGGGTTTTCACCGTGAAATCATGGCCCGGCTCGTTGAGCCGCACCCACTGGCCCGACTTCCTGGCGGGGTCATAAATACTGAACCGGTAGCCATCGCCATCCGCCAAAATACCGCGCAGTTCGAGCGGTTGGTTGTCCGCGGCCACGGACGTCGCTCCATCCGGCGGCGCAAACGGCGAGTTCGCGGCCAGCGGCGCGTCCGCGCGTGCGGCCAGCCCCGGCGCAAGGCTGGCCAGCAGACTGAGGAGGCGGAGGGACTTGGTCATGGGGAGGAGTTGCTATGACGGCGCGGCGACGGGTCAGGTAACGGTCGGCTAAAGCATCGTTCCGCGCAAGATCACCAAGGCGACGGTGAAATAGATCATGAGCCCCGTTACGTCCACCAGCGTCGCGATGAACGGCGCGCTCGAGGTCGCAGGGTCGAATCCGACCCGCTTGATGACCAGCGGCAGCATCGAGCCCATCAGCGAACCCCACATCACGATCCCCACCAGCGAGGTGCTCACGGTGGCGGCGACCAGGAGCCAGTGATCGCCGTAGGTGTTGGGAAAGATGTAGGACCAGACGCAGATGCGCAGGAAACCGATCGTCCCGAGAATTAGACCGAGCGAAAAACCGGCGACCAGTTCGCGCCGCATGATCCGCCACCAGTCGCGCAGCCGGAACTCGCCCAGCGCCAGCGCGCGAATGACCAGCGTGGCGGCCTGCGACCCGGCGTTGCCGCCCGAACTCACCACCAGCGGGAGGAAAAGCGCGAGCACGATGGCCTTCGCCAGTTCGCCCTCGTAATATTTCAGCGCCGTGGCGGTGAGCATCTCGCCGAGGAACAGGACCACCAGCCAGCCCGCGCGCTTCTTAATCATCCGCCCGAGCGGGATGGTCGTGTAGGGCTCGTCGAGGGCCTCGGTGCCGCCCATCTTCTGCATGTCCTCCGTGGCCTCCTCTTCCGCGACATCCAGCATGTCGTCCACCGTCACGATCCCGATGAGCTTCCGGTCCTCGTCCACCACCGGCAGCGCCACGCGGTCAAACTGCTTGAAGAGCCCGAGCGCCTTCTCGCGGTCATCGGTCGGCGAGAGCATCGTGTAATTGCCGTCGAGCAGGTCGCGGACCCGCCCGTCGAGCGGGGAAAGCAGGAAACGCCGCACGCGAATGTCGTCCACCAGCTGGCCGCGGTCATCCACCACGAAGACCACGTTGAGCGTCTCGCGGTCGTAGCCGTGCTCGCGGATGTAATCGAGCGCCTCGCGGACGCTCCACTCGGGATGCACCGCCACGTAGTCGAGGGTCATCATCCGGCCGACGCTATGCTCCGGGAAGGCAAGCAGGGATTGCGCGACCTGCCGCTCATCCGGCGTGAGCATCGAGAGCAGCTGCATCGCCACGTCGAGCGGCAGCTCGTTGAGGAAGGACGTGCGGTCGTCCGGTGGCAGCGCGTTGAGCAGCGCCGCGGCCTGCTCCTGGTTCAACAGCTTGAGCAGCTTCTTTTGCGTCTCCAGCGGCACGTAGGTAAAAGTCGTCGCCGCCAGCTCGCGCGAGCTCACGCGGAAGAGCGCGGCCAGATCCTCGACCGACAGGTCGGCAATGTTCGGCGCAATGTCCGCCGGCAGCCAGGGCTCGAGATACTTCTTCAACGCCCCGGGATCCTTGCGGGCGAGGAGGGCGGAGACCTCGGATTTGACGTTGGCTTGGGCCGGCATGCCCCCCACGCAGACACGTCGGCGCAGGCGTTTCAATCCCCGGCCAGTGAAAAGTAAGGCGCGGGTGACAGGTCCCCGGATACGCCGGCTTGGGCTTGCGTTGGAAACCATTAATACTATCAAAGTTTCCTAAGACTTCCCATGCCAGCCGCCTCTGCCACCCTGCCCGCTGCCGGGGACTCGCCTGATGCCCGGATCCTCGCGACCGCGCAGCGCCAGCTCTTCACCTACGGCTACAACGCCCTGACGATGGATGACCTCGCGCACGAGCTCGGGATCAGCAAAAAGACGCTCTACCGGCATTTTCCGGGCAAGGACGCCATCATCGGCCTCATCATCGACGGCATCGGGCGCACCATCCGCTCCGGGATGGAGGCTGTACTCAACGACCCCAAGCTCAACTTCGCCCAGAAGCTCCGCGGCGTCGTGGATGTGGTGGCCCCGCGCCTGGCCCAGACCAGCCCGGCGATGCTGCGCGAGCTCCAGCGCTATGCCCCGCGCATCCACCAGAAAATCGACGAGCTGCGCCAGAAAAACATCCCGTATGTCTTCGGCCGCCTGTTCCGCGCCGGCATCGCCGAGGGCGCGGTGCGCGCGGATCTCGACCCGGATTTTGCCGCGCAATTCTGGCTCCAGTCCATGCGCGGCCTGACCCACCCCGACACGCTCGCGGTCACCCACCTCACTCCCCGGCAAACGCTGGAGAAAGCCCTTGAACTCTTCACCGGCGGCCTGCTCACCACTGGTGGCCGCAAAGACTATGAAAAGCTTTTCCCCCGCTAACTTCCCCGCCCTGCTCGGCTTCTCCGCGTTGCTCGCGTTCGTGTTTGCCGGCTGTGCCAAGCCCCACCCCCCCGGGTACCAAGGCTACCTCGAGGGCGAATTTGTCTACGTCGCCGCGCCGCTCGCCGGGAGGCTGGAAACGCTCGCCGTCCAAAAAGGCGCGCGGGTCGCCGCTGGCGCGCCGCTATTCTCCCTCGAGCGTGGCGCCGAGCTGGCCACGCAGCGCCAGGCCGCGGACCAACTGCGCGCGGTTACCGCGCGACTCGAGGATTTGAAAAAGGGTTCCCGTCCCAGTGAACTCGCCGCCCTCGGGGCTCGCCGCGACCAGGCGCGCGCCGCGGCCGAACTGGCCAAGCTCGAGTTCGCCCGGCAGGAAGGCCTCTTCGCGACGAAGGTCATCCCCGCGAGTGACTTCGACCGCGCGCGCCTCAACTACGAGCAAAGCCTCCACGCGGTGGACGAACTCACGGCCCAGCTCGCCACCGCGCAGCTCGGCGCGCGCAGCGATGCCATCCTCGCCGCTGTCGCCGAGGTCAGCGCCGCCACGGCCGCAAAGGATCATGCCGATTGGAGCGTGAACCAGAAAGCCCAGTCCGCCCCGAAGGCCGCGCTGGTGTACGACATCCTGTATCGCGCGGGCGAATTTGTCGCGTTGGGCAATCCCGTGGTCGCGCTGCTCCCGCCGGAAAACCTCAAGGTGCGTTTCTTCGTGCCCGAGGCGGATTTCGCCGCGCTGAAGTCGGGCGACGCCGTCCAAGTCACGCTGACTGGCCGCCCCGCGCTCGCCGCGCACGTCAGTTATCTCTCGCCCCAGCCCGAGTTCACCCCGCCCGTCCTCTACAACCGCGAGAACCGCGCCAAGCTCGTTTTCATGGTCGAGGCGGTGTTCGACGCCGCCGCCCCTGACCTCCATCCCGGCCAGCCCGTGGATGTGGCGCTGGCTCGATAATCCGCATGAGTCCGACGGATCTCGCGATTGACGTCACCGGCGTGACGAAACGTTTCGGCGACAAGACGGTCGTCGACGGGATCGACCTGTCGGTGCGGCGCGGCGAGATCTACGGCTTCCTCGGCCCCAACGGCTCAGGCAAAACCACGTTTATCCGGATGCTCTGTGGCCTGCTCACGCCCGACGCCGGCCAGGGCACGTGCCTCGGCTACGACGTCCTCAGCCAGCAGGCCGAGATCAAGCGTCACGTCGGCTACATGACCCAGCGTTTCAGCTACTACGAGGACCTCAGCATCCGCGAGAACCTCGAGTTCATCGCGCGCATCTACGATGTGCCCGACCGGACCGCCGCCGTGCAGCACAGCCTCGAGCGTCTCGGCCTGCAAAATCGCAGCTCCCAGCTCGCCGGCCAGCTCTCCGGCGGCTGGAAGCAGCGCCTCGCGCTCGCCGCGTGTCTGATTCACTCGCCGCAGCTCCTCCTCCTCGATGAGCCCACCGCGGGAGTGGACCCGAAGGCGCGCCGCGAATTCTGGGATGAGATCCACCGGCTGGCCGCCGACGGGCTCACCGTCCTCATCACCACGCATTACATGGACGAGGCCGAGCGCTGCCATCGCCTCGCCTATCTCGCCTATGGCAAACTCCTCGCCCGCGGGACGCTCGCGGAAGTGCTCGCCGGCGCGAAACTCACCACCTGGACGGTCTCCGGCTCGGGCCTGCGTGAGCTCGCCGCCGCCCTGCGCGGCCGAGCCGGGGTCGAGCAGGTCGTCGCGTTTGGCAACATGCTGCACGTGAGCGGCCGCGATCCCGTCAAACTGGAGGCCGCCATCGCCGCGGTACGTGATCCGCGACATACGTGGACGCAGCTCAAGTCGGGCCTCGAGGACGTGTTCATCAGCCTGATGGATCAGGCCAGGGATAATTTCGCATGAGCGTTCGCCTGAATTCTCCGAGGTGGAGCGCCTTGTCCCCCACGCGTTTTCCGGGCTCCTCGTTCGCCGCGTCCCTCTCACAGCAGCGTCTTGGGGACCCGCCTTCGTCAAGGCTTCGGCGGACAATCAAGCCGCTCCACGTATGAAAAGCCTCAGCTTCCAGCGCCTGTGGGCGATCGTGCTGAAGGAGTTTATCCAGATGCGGCGCGACCGGGTGACCTTTGCCATGATGGTCGGCATCCCGCTGATGCAGCTGCTGTTGTTCGGCTTCGCGATCAACTCCGACCCGAAGCACCTGCCGACGGCGATCCGCGCGGCGGACCAGGGCCCGTTGGCCCGCACGCTGGTCTCGGCGCTGCGGCACAGCGATTATTTCGCCCTCACCCAAGAGCCCGCGACCGAGGCGGAAGCCGCCCGGCTGCTTCAGCTCGGCGACGTGCAGTTTGTCATTAACATCCCCGAGGATTTCTCCCGCAAACTCCTGCGCGGTGAGCAACCCACCGTGCTGATCGAGGCCGACGCCACCGATCCCGCCGCCACCGGTCCGGCAATCTCGGCGGTGCGCGCGATTGCCGATACCGTGCTCAACCGGGACCTCACGGGTCCTCTCGTCCGGCTGCGCGCCCACGCGGGACCGATCAATTTCCAGGTCCACGCGCACTACAACCCCGAGAACATCACCCAGTATAACGTGGTCCCCGGCCTGATGGGCGTGGTGCTCACGATGACGATGGTGGTCATCACTGCACTCGCCATCACCCGCGAGCGGGAGCGGGGCACGATGGAAAACCTCCTCGCCACGCCCGTACGCCCCATCGAGGTCATGGTCGGGAAAATCCTGCCCTACATCGCGGTGGGCTACATCCAGATGTCCCTCATCCTGATCGCAGCCCGGTTCCTCTTCGGCGTGCCTATGTTGGGCAGCTTCGTCCTGCTCTACGGCGTGTCCCTGCTCTTCATCGGTGCGAACCTCGCCGTCGGCATCACGTTTTCGACGCTCGCACAGAACCAGCTCCAAGCCGTGCAGATGGCATTCTTCTTCTTCCTGCCGTCCATTCTGCTCACGGGCTTCATGTTTCCCTTCCGCGGCATGCCGGAATGGGCCCAGTGGATCGGCACCTGCCTGCCCAACACGCATTTCCTGCGCATCGTGCGCGGCATCCTGCTGAAGGGCAATGGCCTCGCCGAGATCGCCCCCGAGATCTGGCCGCTGCTGCTGTTTTTCGCCGTGGCCATGACCATCGGCGTGAAGCGCTACCGGCAGACGCTGGATTGAGTTCAGCCGGGCGGGTGTATTTGCCGACGAGGGCCGCGTGCTGGCAGGCGCTTTGCCGCAGCGCGAGCAAGCTCGCTGCCTACAGCCCAACCGAGGCACGGGACTTGACGCCAAGTAAGGTCCGTAATACCGGTATTACCCGTCATGCAAACCCTCTCCGTCAGCAAGCTCACCAGCAAGAGCCAGGCGACCATCCCCGGCCGCGTGCGCCAGAAGCTGGGCCTGAAGCCCGGCGACTCCGTCGCCTTCAAGTTCTCGGCCGGCCAGGTTTACCTGCAAAAAGCTCGTCCGGTGGACCGCGTCCTCGCCAGCGCCGTCACGGAGACGCTGCAGGACGAATGGCACTCGGCGAACGATGAGCGTGCCTACCGCGACCTTTAGGCCCTTCGAGGTGGTCGTGTTGCCGTTTCCTTTCACGGACAGCACCGCCGCGAAGCGCCGCCCCGCCTTGGTGCTTTCGACCCAGGCCTTCAATGACCGCGCGTCCCATGTCGTGCTCGCGATGATCACCAGCCGCGAGAACCCGGGCTGGCCGCTCGATACCGACATTCGTGATCTCGCCGCCGCCGGTCTGAGTCACGCCTCCGTCGTGCGGATGAAACTGTTCACCCTCGACGAACGATTTATCCTGAGGAAAGCCGGAGCACTGGCCGCAGCCGACCAGACAGCGGTGCAGCGCTCCCTGGGCCGGTTGCTGCCCACCGCGACCGTCGACTAGTGCCGTCCCGCGGCCATGCGCTGGACTAGCTTTTCCCGCCCTTGATGCCGGCGGCGGGCACGTCCGGCGGGAATCCATTGATCTGGAGCGTCTGCGTGGGGAAGGCGAACGAGAGCCCATGCGCCGCGACGAGCCGCATGATCGCGAGGTTCAGATGTTCCCGCAGCATCAACCACGGCAGCGCATCGGGGGCGGTCGTCATGTAGACGACCAGCACGTCGAGCGAAGAAGCGGAGAACGCGGCAAAGGTCACGAGGACCGAGGCGGGGTCCACGCCGGGCTCTTTGCGGATCAACTCCCGGAGCTCGCGGACGAAGGTTTCCATCTTTTCCGGCGAGGTGTCGTAAGTGAGGCCGAGCGTCTGCTCAACGCGACGCGCCGTGAAGCGGGAGAGGTTGGTCACCGACTCCGCGGCCACCGTCTTGTTGGGGATGATCACCAGGGAGCGGTCCAGGAGCCGGATCTTCGTCGAGCGCAACCCGATGTCCTCCACCGTCCCGGTGGAGGAACCAATCTTCACCATCTCGCCAATCTTGAACGGCTGATCGATCGCCACGACGATCGAGCCGAAGACGTTGGCAATCGTGTCTTGGGCCGCGAGGGCGAAGGCCAGGCCGCCGATGCCGAGGCCGGCGAGGAACGCCTTCACGTCGGCGCCGAGGCTTTGCGCCGTCAGCAGCACGCCGAAGATCACAAAGATCACGACGAGGGTCTTCTTGATCCACGGCATGAACGCGGCGACCCCGAGTTTTCGCTGGACCGCAATCTCCTGCGCGTGGTCCAGCAAGGCATTGAACGCCCGCAACAATCCCCAGAACAGCACCAGCGAGAAGGCCACCGTCGAGCCGTAGCCGATCGCCTGGTCCGAGGATGCGCTGAGCTTGAGCACCTTCAGCGCGGCAAAGAGACCCACCAGCACCACGAACGTGCCGGCCGGGGCCTCCAGCGCCGGAAAGAGCTTGTCGTCCAGCGTCGTCGTCGTCTTCGCGGCCAGTTTCTTGAGCCGGTTGAAAACAAAGCCGGTCACCACGCGCCGCAGCAAAAGCGCGACGACGATGAGGAGCAGGCTGATTACATAACGCGTCGCGGTGTTGCCGCTGTTCCGCACGTTGAACAGTCCAAGGATCTCATCCACCAGGTGCTCCAGGAAATCCGGCGCCCGCGGGACCTGCGCGCCGGTCACCACCACGGCGGCGGCGGCATTGGTCTTCGTCGCGGCGGCTTGGGCGTCGGCAGAGGGCGCGGTCGAGGAGCCAGCCTGGGTTGAATCGGCGCCGGCCGTATCGTTGGTCTGGGCATCAACCACCGGCACCGCGCAATGGAGGGTCAGCAGGCAGGAAAAAAGGAGACAGAAGCGCTTCATACGGGCTCAGGAACCAAACGGGTGGACCCGCGATGTCAAAGCCTGTGCCCGGTCGGGCTGGAAATCGCCCCGGAATTTCCACCGCTGCACTCGCCGCTTGCCCGCGATCCGACAGCCCAGCCATGCTCCGCAGCGATGACGCTGATGCTCGCCCTCTTCGATTCCATGCCGCTCTGGGCTTGGGCTGCGTTTTTCGTCTTTATCACTGCGATGCTCGCCCTCGACCTCGGGGTGTTCCAGCGCAACCCGCACGCGATGTCCATGAAGGAGGCGCTCACGTGGTGCGTCATCTGGGTTCTCCTCGCCCTGGGTTTTGGCGCCCTCCTGCTCCACTGGCGCGGGCCGGAACTCGCGCAACAATTCCTCGCGGCCTACCTCGTCGAGCTCTGCCTGAGCGTCGATAACGTCTTCATCTTCATCCTGGTATTCGCTTATTTCCGGGTCGCGCCTCGTTTCCAGCACCGCGTGCTCTTCTGGGGCATCATCGGCGCCGTACTGATGCGCGCGGTGTTCATCATCGTCGGCGTCGGGGTGATCTCCCGCTTCCACTGGGTGCTTTATATCTTTGGCGCATTCCTCGTCTACACCGGCATCAAAATGGCCATCCCGAAAAAGGATGAGGCCATCCATCCCGACCAGAACATCGCCGTGCGGCTCTTCCGCCGGTTTTTCCCTGTCTCCGCCCAGACCGAGCCGGCCACCTTCTTCGTCAAGGAAAACGGCCGCCGCGTCGCCACCCGGCTCTTCATCGTCCTGCTGGTGATCGAGACCACTGATCTCGTCTTCGCCCTCGACTCGCTGCCCGCCGTGCTCGCCATCACCAAGGACAGTTTTGTCGCGCTGACCTCGAACATCTTCGCGATCCTCGGGCTCCGCTCGCTCTACTTTGCCCTCAGCGGCGTGATGCAGCTCTTCCGCTTCCTCAAGGTCGGCTTGGCCGTCATTCTCGTTTTCATCGGCGTGAAAATGCTCCTCGAGCACTGGGTGGACATCAGCACCACCACGTCCCTGGCCGTGATCGGCGGCGTCCTCACGACTTCCATGCTCATGTCGGTGCTGATCAAGGACCCGCCCAAGACCGGCTGACTTACTCCCGGCAAAACCGGACTGCCGCCGACAAGTCCTCCAGGCGACCGCTTTCCCTCCTCGGTCCCCTTTGTGCCTCTCGTCCGCTCGCTCCAGCCAAGCTGCTGCCCCGGTAACTGCCCGGCCCGACGATCCGGCCCGCACTGCGGCGGCTGGCACACAAATGCCCCGCGCCGACATCAGGTGCGCGAAGGATAAAAACTGCGCACCGGAGGAACCCCTCTCCCGTCGCGATCCTGCCGTCCGACTGACGAACCCCCTCAGTCCAAAAACCGCCCCGCCCACTCCGGCCGCGGCAGCGGGCAGGGCCGCCACGGGCCGAAGACCGCATACCTCACCTTGGCCACTAATTTGTAGCCGGCATCGCGCAGAAATCGCGGGAAAATCGCCAGCATCGACGCCAGGCCCGGGCGTCCCACCGCACGCAAGGCGGCGATTGCCCCGTCCGTGCGCAGAAGCGGCGCCGCACTTCCCACCGGCCAGTCCGGCACAAAAACCAGCGTGTTGAAATCCGCCGTGGGCAGTCCGTGCTTTTGCAGGTAGGCCTGCGCTGTCGGACCCTGCAGCGGCGCATATCGCAGTTTCGCCTCACGGTCCATCGGGAGCAACCGGCGCACCAAGCGGTTGCAAAGGCCACATTCGCCGTCGAATAGCAGCACCGGCCCGGTGGAGAGGGAGGACGTCATCGGCCAAGGTTACCGACGGGGCTGCTGCTCCGCAAACACCTCGGCCACGTCGGCGAGGTCGCAGACGATCTCCGTCGCGCGCACGCAGCGCTGGCAGCGGCCTTGGTCGGAAAAATTCCCGATCTCAGCGTAGCGCACCACGCCGTTATCCAGCTTGAACTCCATCCCGCGCGCCTGCGTGCCGAGCTCGCGCACGAGGGCGGTGATCTTCCCGCGCAGCTCCGGCAACAGGGCCTCGCGGAAAAATTCCGGCTGGTTGCTCTGGATGAACCACGCCGAGTCAAACTCCGCGTCGCCCACCGCGATCTCCCGGGCGCCAATCATCTCCATTAACTTCGTGCCAAACCCCTGCCGCCGGAGGGTGAAGGTCAGGCCGCCGGCCCCCCGCCCCGCGGCCGACACCGCGCACCACTGCGTGCGGGACTTGCCCGAACCGGTGGAAAAAGGGAAAACCTCCACGCGCTTGCCACGCAGTTGCCCCCCCGCCCGGACGTCGGAATGGAAGAGCCCCAACGCGGGTGGTTTGTCCGCAAACTGCAGGCCGAGCGTCTCCGCCATCCTGCGGACGTTTTCCGCGTTCTTTTTGCTCTGCCGCGCCCCCGCCCAGAGTGCGAAACCGAAAAACGCCACAAAAGCGCCGACCATCAGGAGGGGGAAAACTGCGGGACTCATGCCACACGCTCCCACAGCGCCCGCCCCACGGCAAAAGCAAAAGGCGGCCTTTCAATAGACACGAAAAGGCCGGGCACCTTGCGATGCCCGACTTGGTTCGGACTTTGGTTCTCCGCGCTTTTCGTTCGAGGGGGTTAGGCCACTGCGATCTTGCGGGGCTTCACCGCCTCGGGTTTCGGGAGCGTGACCGAGAGCACGCCGTCGCGCAGCTCGGCGACGATCTTGTCGGCGTCGATCGCGTTATCGTGCGTGAGCACGAGCTCGTAGTTGGACCCGGGCGTCTCGCGATGGAGCGCGGTCCAGCCTGCGGGCTGCGTCCAGCCGCGGCGGCCGGTGATGCGCAGCTCGTTGCTTTCAGCGGTCAGCTCGAGGCCGTCCTTCGCCACGCCGGGCAGTTTAACCGTGAGGCGGTAGGCCTCGGGGGTTTCCTGCACGGTGTAGGAGGGCTGGAAGACGGACTCGGACGTGGAGCACGCCGCACCATCAGAGCAGGAGGCGGCCGGGGCGCAGGTGGAGGTCGGGAGGATATTGGTGAACAGGGACATGATATGATTAAGTTTTAAGGTTTAAGTAGTAAGTTATAGGCGCAGGGACCCGGCGGCTATTTAACCGCGACGGTGATTTTCTTCGGCTTGGCCTCTTCGCGCTTGGGGAGCGTGACGGTGAGCACGCCGTTTTCGTAGGCGGCAGTGACCTGGTCTCCCGAGATTTCGGCGGGGATGGTCAGTGAGCGGCTGGACGGGGACGACTGCTCAACCTGGCCCTCGCTCTGGGGCGTCTTGCGCCCGGCGGAGATCGTCAGAACGCCATCGGTCATTTCGACCGAAATGTCGTCGCGATTCACGCCCGGGAGCTCGGCCCGCACGTAAGCATGGTTCGGGTCCTCGTAGAGGTCGACCGGGAAGCCCGCAGCGGCCGGCGTCGGGAGCGAAGCAGCAAACAGGCGGTCAATTTCGGTCTCCAAGCCCGTCCAAGGCGAACGGTCAAAGCGGCCCGGGTAGGAAGCCAGGGTGCGGTAGGAAGGATAGCTATAACGTGCGATGTTCATGGTGATTATTTGGTTGGTTAGTGGGGCGGAGTGCCCTCGAAGTGATGCCATCCTTGCACGTAGGATGCCGGATCAATCGCGTAGATTATGATACTGTCCTTCAGTGATTTATAATATTAAATCCATTTGTCACTGGGACGAAGTGGCGTGGTTGAGCCGTCACAGGCGGGAAAGGATTTCACAGCGCAGGGCGGAGGTTTTTCCTTCCAAGTCCGCAATCATACTTAGTGAAAATGATTAGCTATATGATTACCGGCGACTGAGGATCATCCCCTAGTTAAATGCCTGCCGCCCGTTCCACCGTCTTCAGTCTCTCCTTCCTTACCCTGATCGCCCTCATCATGGCGGTCGCCGCACGTGCTGCCGGGGACAACTGGATCAGCACGACTTCAGGCGCTTGGGGCACAGCCGGCAACTGGAGCGCGGGGGTTCCGACCAATTCCAGCACCGCGACGTTCAACTCCGTGGGCGGTCTCCAGCGGGCGATCACCCTCTCCGCGGCTTCCAGCGCGGATTCCCTGATTTTCAGCTCCACGGGCGGCGCCAACGCCTACACCTTTGACACCGCCGGCACGGTCAACGCCAACACCCTGACGCTCACCTCCGGCATCACGAATTCCGCCGCGGCCACGCAGACATTTTACAACACCTTCGCGCTGGCCGGAAACCAGACGTGGAACGCCGGCGCCGGCGCCTTGGTGTTCAATGGCAAAATTAACCTCGGCGCCGGCGCCAGTTCCTACGCTCTCACCATCACCGGCTCGAACAGCACCACCATTGCCGGCATTATCGCCAACGGTGGCACCCCCGCCGGCAGCCTCACCTATGCCGGCACTGGCACGCTCACGCTGAAGGGCGCCAACACCTACACCGGCGCGACCAACATCAACTCCGGCACGGTCAATCTCCAGCACGCCGGCGCCCTGGGCGCCGCGGCCAACACGTCCGCCACCACCGTCGCCAGCGGCGCCACGCTCCAGCTGCAGGCCAACATCACCACGACCAACTTGGGAACGCTGTTCCTCAACGGCACCGGTGCATCCGGCAACGGCAGCCTGCAAAACGTCAGCGGCAACAACCGCTGGAACAGCGACATCACGCTCGCCTCGAGTTCCACGATCTTCTCCTCCACCGCCGGCAACACCCTCTACATCGGCAATGCCGCCTACGGCACCAACCTGTTCACCATGGGATCCAACACCGTCACCATCGACGGCCCGGGTAATGTCTGGTTCGACTCCAATGTCGGCGTCAGCGGCGACACCGGCGGCTTCATCAAGAACGGCACGGGCAAGGTGACCTTCTACGGTTCCAATACGTTCTATACCGGCGCGACCGAAGTGAACAACGGGACCCTCGACCTCATCGTCGGCCCGTTCAACGCTGGCATCTACGGCGTCAACGGCACGCTGACCATCGGTGACAACCTCGGCTCAGCCGGCTCCGCCATCGTCAATATCGCCTCCAACACCTATGGCGGCCAGATCTCACCCACGTCCGCCGTTACCATCAACGCCGACGGCGCACTGAACGTCGCCCTGACCAACAGCGTCGGCTCGCTCGCCCTGAGCGGCGGCCAGGTTAACCTCGCCAACGTCGCCCTCACCCTGAACGGCAACGTCACCACGACCACCAACGCCGCCCACCAGACCGCCCTGATTTCCGGCGGCTCGCTCGCGCTGGGTACCACCCGCACGTTCGACGTCGCCCGCGACGCCGCCCTGACCAGCGACCTCACCATCAGCTCGGGCATCACCAGTGGCGCCGTCACCAAGCAGGGCGCCGGCATCCTCACCCTCTCCGGCGCCAACACCTACACCGGCGCCACCACGATCAACGCCGGCGCGCTCGCGCTCGGCGCCAGCAACGTCCTCGCCGACACCTCCGCCCTCACCATCGCCAGCGGCGCCACCTTCGATCTCGGCTTGGGCCACTCCGACACCGTCGGCGCGCTCTCCGGCGCGGGTTCGATCGATCTGAAAAACGGCACGCTCACCGCCGGCACTGCCACCAGCTCCACGTTCTCCGGCGTCATCGGCGACAGCGGCAACACGGGTTCCTTCACCAAGCAGGGTGCCGGAACGCTCACCCTCTCCGGCGCCAGCACCTATTCCGGCGCCACCACGGTCAACGCCGGCACGCTCCTCTTCAGCGTGAGCAACGTCCTTTCCTCCAGCACCGCCGTCACCATCGCCAGCGGCGCCACCGTGGATCTCGGCTGGGGCAATTCCGCCACCGTCGCTTCCCTCTCCGGCGCCGGCACACTCGATATCAAGGGCGGCCCCTTCACCGTCGGCGACGCCACCAGCACCGTCTTCTCGGGCGTGATCAAGGACAGCGGCGGCTACGGCACCTTCGTCAAGCAGGGCTCCGGCACGCTCACCGTCTCGGGCGCCAACACCTTCAACGGCGTCACCACCATCAACGCCGGAGCGCTTAATCTCCAAAGCAACACCGCCCTCGGCACTTCCACCTCCGGCAACACCATCGCCAGCGGCGCCGCCCTGCAGCTGCAGAACAACCTCTCCGTTACCGAGGGTTCCTTCGGCCTCGCGGGTTCCGGCATCGGCTCGACCGGCGCCATCCGCAATCTCAGCGGCACGAACACGCTGAACTCCGCCATCAACCTCAACGCGAGCTCCACGCTCGGTTCCGACGCCGGCACGCTCAACCTCACCGGCAACTTCAATCTCGGTTCCGGCCAGACCCTCACCACCACCGGCGCAGGTGCCATCAACCTCAGCGGCGCACTCAATGGCTCCAGCGGTCTCACCCAGTCCGGCCCCGGCAACCTCACCCTCTCCGGCACCGCCTCCAATTCCTACACCGGCGCCACCCAAATCAACGACGGCACGCTTTACCTCAACAAGACGTCCGGCACGAATGCCATCGCCGGCGGCACCGTCACGATCGGCGACGGCGCCGGCGCGGCCAACTCCGCCAGCCTCACCCTCCTCGCCTCGAACCAGATCGCCGACTACTCCGGGCTCATCACGGTCAACTCGGACGGCCAGCTGAACCTCAATAACCAGTCCGAGCAGATCAACACCGTCGCCGGCACCGGCACCATCGCGACGGGCTCCTCCGGCTACCTTGGCATTGGCGTGAATTCCGGCTCGTCCTCCTTCGGCGGTTCCCTCACCGGCACCGGCGTCATCGAGAAAATCGGCTCCGGCACGCTGACGTTTAACTCCTCCTTTAATTTCGGGGGCGAGCTGCGCATCACCAGCGGGACCGTCGCCCTCGCCGGCATCACTGGCACGATTGGAACGCTCCACATCACGGGCAACACCGTCCTCGATTTCGGCAACTCCTCCGCCTCCATCCTCAACGCCACGACCCTCACGATTGATGCGGGGATCACGCTCACCATCACCAACTGGATCTCGGCCACCGACTTTTTCTACGTGCAGAATTTCACCGGCGCCACGCTCGACACCCGCGGCATGACGCCCGGCAACCAGATCACGTTCACCGGATCCTCAAACAACGACACCGTCTGGCAGAGCTACGACCACCAGATCGTGCCCGCCCCCGAGCCCGCGACCTACGGCGCGCTCTTCGTTGCCCTCTGCCTCGGCGTCGTCGGCCTCCGCTGCCGCCGCTCGCGCTCGTCGTAAATCCGCCTTGTAGGGGCGCAGACTTGCTGCGCCCGGTTTGATCCCTCGCGGACAGGCTGCCGAGCCTGCGCCCCTATCGACCAAGGTGGACCGTGCGCTCCGCGCGCGGTATTCAACGTAGGCCGCGAGCTCGCTCGCGCTCGTTCGGCCCAGAACCCACCCGTGCATCCGCTTACCTCCGCAACAGCTCGCCGGACCCCGAAGCCCCGGCAACCAAGCGGCCTACAAAGCGCGTCGCCCCCAAAGGTCAGATCTTACCCAGCCCTTATGCCGGAAAAAATCCGTGCTCCGCGCAGTCATCCGTGGTTCACTATTCCTTCCTCCACCCATGACCTTCGACTTTGACACCCCCGTGCAGCGCGCGGGCACCGACTCGCAGAAATGGCAGAGATACGCCGGCCGCGACATCCTGCCGATGTGGGTCGCAGACATGGATTTTAAGTCGTCGCCCGCCATCATCGCCGCGATCCATAAGCGCGTGGCCGACGGCGTGTATGGTTATGCTCGGCCAGTGCAGTCCTCCACCGACTCCGTAGTGAACGCGCTCGCTTCGCGTTACGGCTGGAAAATCGATGCTTCGTGGATCGTGTGGCTCCCGGGCCTCGTCGTGGGCCTCAACGTTGCCGCCCAGGCGTTCGCCGCGGTCGGCGATGAAGTGCTCACGCTGACGCCGGTTTATCCGCCGTTCATGTCCGGACCGAAAAATTCCGGCCGCATCTCCGTCCAGGTGCCGTTCACCCTCAACGCTGCCGCCGCGCGGTGGGAAATCGACTGGGCCGCGCTCGATCGCGCCGTCACGCCGCGGACGAAAATGTTCTACCTCTGCAACCCGCACAATCCCCTCGCCCGCGTCTGGCGGCGCGAGGAGCTCGTGCAGCTCGCTGACTTCTGCGTGAGGCACAACCTGCTGCTCTGCTCCGACGAGATCCACTGCGACCTCATTCTCGATTCTTCGTTGCCGCACATTGCCACCGCCACGCTCTCGCCGGAGATCGCCGCGCGCACGTTCACGCTGATGGCGCCGAGCAAGACCTATAACGTCCCCGGCTTGGGCACGTCATTCGCCATCATCCCTGACCCGGCCCTGCGCGCGCAGTTTGTCCGGGCCTCCGCCGGCATTGTCGCCGAGGTGAACACCTTCGGCTACACCGCCTGCGAGGCCGCCTACCGCGATAGCGAGGACTGGCGCCAGGCCCTGCTCACCTGCCTGCGCGGCAACCGCGACTACCTCCTCGACTATGTCGCGCGCGAACTCCCCGGCATCAAAATCGACGCCCCCATCGAGGCCACCTATCTCGCCTGGCTGAACGTCACCGCGCTCAACCTGCCGGACCCCATCGCCCACTTTGAAAACCACGGCGTCGGCCTGAGCGACGGCGCCTTCTTCGGCGCGCCTAAGGGACATTACGTCCGGATCAATTTCGGCTGCACGCGCGCCACGCTCGCCGAAGGCCTCCGCCGGATGAAGTCTGCCATCTCCGCGCGTTAAGTTTTCGTCATCACCAATTCATGAAAGCGTGCGGTCTCATTCGTGTCGGAACGACACTGGTCGCCTTGGCAGCTTCAGGTTGTATCTCTTCGTACAAACATGTGCTCGTTTCTGTGATCCGGGAAAAGTGCTCAGGCTTCGGGGTTTGGGGGTTTGGCGAGCAGTTGAAAGAGCGTGGGATCCTGCTGCCGGTTCGACGCGGAGACTTTCCGGCTGACTTCGTGCAGGTTCCCCATCCGCAGATTTTCCGCCAGCCAACGATTGGTTACCGTGGTCTGCTTCTTCAGGCTGGCGGCGAGTGCGAGTTTCCACGGCACCGATTTGCCTGAGGACCGCAGATCGTCCGGTGTGCGCTTCAGCCGCTCGAGGAGCTCGTCGGCCAGAGAAAGTGCTCAGGCTTTGGGGCTTGGGGTTGTTCGCGAAAAACGATTCGATCGGCTTTGCCCTTCATTGGATGAACGAAGCCCCAAGCCCCAAAGCCTGAGCCTTCGCTTGGCTTCTGGGTTCCACCGAGCGTTGTCAAGAGTCAAGGTATGACCCCCTTGCGGCTCCTGTGTACCGGATCTACCGGGAGGAGAACTTGGGCGTGAAACGCCGGAAGCGGCGCAAGCGCGCCGCCAACAACCGGCTGACGCCCACGCCGGCCCAACGGGCGAACGAACGCTGGTCGATGGAC